>ERZ791737.73-NODE-73-length-143801-cov-97.261767_pt1 | contig 143801 bp, 111 predicted proteins | sample MGYA00510042_ERZ791737 | MGnify/ENA primary metagenome ERZ791737 (study PRJEB30046, sample SAMN00791965) | human gut metagenome | study: EMG produced TPA metagenomics assembly of the A metagenome-wide association study of gut microbiota in type 2...
CTTAAGCTCCCGTTCTCTCTCGAAAGCGGATGCAAAAGTACACGATTTATGAATACCAGCCAAACATATCACACTCTTTTTCTGAACTTTTTTGAAACTAATTTGTAATGTGTTGATTTATAGGCAGGTTAGAAGGAGGACTTTTGCGGAAAACGAAAATGAAGCTAAAGGGAATACACATTATTATATATTATGCGCGCGCATATGCCATTAGTCTATAGTAACTTCCTCCCCTTTCAAGAGCTACTCTTTCTACACATCTCGTTAACATTTACCGTAGGGGCGGATTGAATCCGCCCGAACCAACGGTCACGACCTTGGGAGTAATGCATAAAGTAAATCGTTTTCGGGCAGATTCAATCTGCCCCTACGGTGGATGAAAACATTACGGTAAATGTTAACGGAGATGTGTAGAAAGAGTAGCTCTTGAAAGGGAAGGAAGTTACTATCGACTGTGGTTATCATAAATACATACTATGCAAATTTCATCATAATATCCTTCATTCCTTCAGGAATCTTCCGGAATGCCGATGAATAAAGGGAATCAGGAATTAAACTCCTTCAGCTTTCCTTCATTAATGCTTCATTTTCCTTCAGCTTTCCTTCAGAACTCTTTCAGAACCCTTCATCGCCAACAATTCCCCCTGCGATTAGTTGTTTTCAGCAGATTGTTTCCGTACCTTTGCAAGATTAACTATTTACGAGAATAAAATAATGAACATCACTCTACGGAACACTCAAAAAGGAACCTTGCAAAGCCTGAGCCTGAAAGTACTGACAGACCAAATGAAACAAGGAAAATACATCACATTGATAGACAGATACAGAAACTGGATAGGATATGGACAACATTTGCCAAGACCCAAATACATAGATCAAATCCCCACATTCTGCATGAACGAGGTAGACCACACAGGTCAACCGGCAAAGTATAACGGACTGATACACTTATATATCCGCAACATCGACTCCACCCAAGAAGCCGAACAGTTGCAGGAACAAATCAATGCCTCCGCCCGCACACTGCTATCCTATAAAGGCTTGTCACAACGCAGCATCCACTTCGTGTGCCGCTACACCCTGCCCGGAGATACTACCGAAGAAGCACAACTGCCCGCCACTCCCGAAACGGCACTGCTTTTCCACGCCCACGCCTACAATGACGCCCGCAAGTATTATCAGAAGTTGCTGAAACAACCGCTCTATTTCCAGCCACCCACCCTGACCGAATGGCACCGGTTTGCCTGCGACGAACATCTCTACTATAATCCGGAAGCGGAATGTACCCCAATGGAACAGCCCCTCACCATGCCCGGCACCAGCCCCGGCTATGTGGAATCACTGGACGAAAAATCCGATCCCATCCAAGCCCTTCGCCCGGGTTACCGAAGGGACATGATCCTTTCCGACCTGTTCGACAACTGCTTTGGCGACACCGTTGCCACACTTCAACGTCCCGGCCGTGACGAAGACCTGCACGAATTTCTGTCCGCACTTGCCCGCCGGTGCTATCAGTCGGGCATCCCCGAAGCGGATTGCATCAAATGGACCATCATCACTATGAGCCTCCACCCGCAACAAGCCCGCGTATCGAAAATCGTGAACAACATCTACAGTTACGAAAAAGGAGAACCGGGAATGCGTCCTTGCATCACCAAAGAACAAAAGCTGGCATGGCAACTGAAAGATTTTGTCACCCGCCATTACGAATTACGTTACAATGACCTGAAGCAATGTGTGGAATACATCTCCCGCCGCGCCCCCGGCACGGAGTTCCAGTCGGTGGACGAGCGCGTGATCAACGACATCTGCTTCACCGCCCAAGAGGAAGGCGTACCCGTGTGGGACAAAGACGTGCGCCGCCTCATCGGTTCCCACTTCGCCCGTCCGTTCAATCCCCTGCAGGACTACGTGATAGACACTCCGCGCTGGGACGGGGACGACTACATAGGCAACCTTGCCCGCCGCATACCCACCAACCATCCGCACTGGCCCGCACTGTTCCGCCGCTGGTTCCTCTCGCTCGTGGCGCACTGGATAGGGATGGACAGCGAACACGCCAACTCCGTCACCCCGCAACTGCTGGGCGGACCGGGCGAGCGCAAGTCCACTTTCTGCCGCATGATTATGCCGCCCGAACTGCGCGAATATTACACGGACCATCTCGATCTCAGCAGTCTGAAAAGCGCCACCCGTATGCTGGGACGTTTCGGGCTGATCAACATTGACGAGTTTGACCAGATAGCTGCATCAAAGCAGGCTTTCCTGAAGAATTTCCTCCAGATGCCCGACGTAAAGGACAATGCTCCCTATCAGAGCCAGGTAAAGACCTTCCGCCGCTATGCCTCCTTCATCGCCACCAGCAATATACGCGATGTGCTGACCGATCCCTCAGGTTCCCGCCGCTACCTGTGCGTGGAGGTGACGGGGCAGATTGATACCTCACCCGTGAATTATCAGCAACTCTACGCACAGGCGTATCGCCTGCTTCGTAGCGGTGAACAATATTGGTTTACAAAAGAGGAGGAAGAAATCATACGCCAAGAGAATTCCCGTTTTGAAAAAGAACCGAGCGAGGAACAACTTTTCTGCTCACTGTTCCGTGCCGCCCGCACGGGAGAAGAGTGCGAAGAAATGCGTGCTGCCGAGTTATTGGTAGAAGTGGAACATTATTACGGCGTGAAGTTTGGCAAAAGAGTGCAGGACAACTTCAGCCGCCGCCTTACCAAGCTGCATATTCCCTGTGTACACCGCGCGAACGGTAACTTTTACCGTGTAGTGAGGCTCAATCCTAAAAACAAATAAAAACAGTAAGAAATAATGATTAGATTTGAAGATATTCCCTTTCAGTATGGGCTCTGCCTAAAGAGTGACTGCCCGCTGGCAGATACCTGTTTGCGCCATCTGGCTGTTGCCGCGTTGCCCGAAAGCCAGGATTTTGCCAACATCCTGCTTCCGCAAAAGTGCATTACGGACGCTGGCGGTAATTGTGCCTACTATCGTTCCAATGCCAAAGCACGTTATGCCCGCGGATTTACCCATGTGCTGAAAACATTTCCGGTGGGCGTGCTGGATGCTTTCCGCGACCAGCTGATCGCGATTTATCCGCGCAACAAGTATTTTATGATGCGCCGCGGCGCCATCTCCCTCACGCCCAAGGAGCAGGAGTTAATTATACGCATAGCCCGAAACAAAGGATTCCAAGGTGAGTTTATTTTCGATGGGTATGAGGAGGATTACCTTTGGTAACGGACATTTCATCCTTACTTTCAGCCAATACCTTACAGTCAATAGTTTAGTACTTCCAAGGAGATACTAAAGTATTGAACTGTGAGTATTGGAGTACCATGCTGGAGGTACTGGAGTACCAAGCCGGAAGTACGGGAGTACTTTGCCGGAAATACTGGATTTACCTGAAGGGAAGCTAAAGCATTTGACTTATACCTAGAATGGTTGTTACTATTCGAGAGTAGTTACTAAATAAGTTGTCACATTCTATAGTTCCGAACTGAAAACGTTGCCACTCCGCTGAAGCAAAATGAAGCATTAGTGAAGCAATACTGAAGGAAAATAAGAATATAACTATTTCATTAACAACGGCTTAAATATCAACATGAAGCTAATGAAGCAAATTTAAGGAAAAAGCTAAAGTAGAGCTCATGAATGATCAACAAATTGTTGACTTGGAGGGGTGATATGCGGAGAATAAGATCACTATCTTTTTAGATACAGACAGATAAGTCGGCAAAGAACTCATCTAGCCCTATAACTTTTACTCTAGGAAAAGGAAACGTTGCCAATACACGGAAATGTGCATCTTCAGATACTATATATTCTGCATTTGCAGTAACAGCACAATCTACAAATTTATTGTCGTCCACATCCGCCTCTATCAAATTGAACTTGAAAAAAGCCTCTTTATAAAGTGTATAAGGGCTATGGACTATAGCACTTATAACATTCTGTGCTATAGTAGCTGAAGAGTAACGCTCTAAAATCTCTTCATATTCATTAAGTATCTCATTGGATACGCATAATATAAACTTTCCTTGCAGAAAGTCCTCCCAAATTTTGTGATATGGACTCTTTGCAGGAAGCGACTGCACCAAGCAATTCGTATCCAAGACTACTAACCGTTTCATGACCGATAAGGAGTTCTAAGATGCTGTTTTCTCAATTCATCTAATTTCTTCTGATCCAACACACCTGAATCCCATAACTCATCCAGTTCCTTTTGCGCCTTATCGGCAAAGAAACGGGAAAGAGCCAGCTTCAACTCCTTTAGTTCACTTTCCGTACGAATATTCTTTATAGCATAAAGCAACTCCATTTGGGCTGCATCCGAATACGAAATTCTCATATCTATATATTTTGTTGTTTTCACAAAAATAGCACTTTTCTGACTATCTGCATTACATTGTCCCCTTCTTTTTCTAATCATAATGAAGGATTTAACTTTTAGGAGGGAAGCATCATTCCCGATGAGAGGTCATGTACGTATAAGAATAAAGCCACTTGGAGAGGTGATATGCGGAGAATAAATGATCCTTTCAACGCAAATATACGAAATAATGGGGATAAAACAAGGGTGAGGGGGTTGAGGAAGTTATTTTAGGTGGACTTTGAAAATAAGACCGCCGGAGAAATATTTGCATTGGTTGAGTTCTACGATTTAAAATAAAAATAGTAGATTTGTAGCATAAATGCCAACAAGTAAATTCATGAATAATTTAGAAGAGCCAAAAATGGATTTGTGACTTTGCACAAATATTAAGATTTATAAAATAACAAAACCGATAAAAAACACTCCAATTCTATATGGGAAAGATGCTAAAATGATTCTGGAATATATTTTATAGTTTTAGAATAAAGTTCTAGATTTGCAACCAATAGAACCTGCCAAGCCTCTTAACAAGACTCAAATAGGCGGGTCGTTTTTTTTAAGATGCCGAACTGAAGAAATCGAAAGAAGATTTTAGCCTGCATGGATAATCGCTGAGATATTGCCATTAGGTATGCTTTGCCGTATCTATACCTATTTAAAGGACAATGTGATCAACAACACTTCGGTTTACAAGTCCCTGTGTTCAGTTCATGGATCGTAATTTTGGCAGGTTTGCGTAATATGTGTTGCCACCATTGCCGAACATAGAACAGGGAATTGGCGGTTATCACAACCGCCCCCCACCGAACAAAATTCAGTTGGATAAATTCTGCACTGACGGACAAACGCAGAATATATTACCGTATCTGTATGATACAATACTTCCTTTTTACCGTATCACCCAACAATACATTCGAGGATAAGCTAAAGGCATTATTAGTTGCTTATCCTAACATTGATGCCGGAGCAATGGGCTTTCCTGATAGTTGGGAAAACGAGGATATTTGGAAATCAAAATCTAACTAAAATAGGCTCCAATAAATATTACTTATAAGAATGCCCCACCTTCCAAGAGTCAGGGGCACCAATCTCTACAAAATCCATCATCAAACAAACACTTTCTTTTTCTGAATTCCCCAGCCATTCGTCCCAATAACCTTTATTATCTTTTTGTGCCGCACCTAGCGGAGCATTGACAAAGACCTTTATAGCCTCCCATAATTTATTCAAATCCACCTTTTCCCCCTGCCGTATTTCATTCAGCATTTCATTGAGTTCCGTGAATTGCTTATACTTTTCTTCTATACGCAGACTTGTCCCTTTGAAGCTATAAATGACGGGATGTCCTCCCGGAACATGGGGATCATTATCCGGGAACTTAGCCCATCCCCCCTTGAACTGTATATGCTTGTAGGTTTCTTCGCACTGTTTGCAGAAAGCTATAAACTGTTCATCCTGAGTTCTTCCGATGGAGGAAGTATTTTCCAATACCATATTTACTACACAGTCTGCTTTCTCCTCCAGAAAATCCAATACTTCTTTTGGATATACACCACTGAAATCTACAATGCCATGTGCAAACACCAGTGTATGCGTTTCTTCATTGAAACGGACACGCAGATCAAATGCCCGTACTCCGAATGCATATTGTTGTTGATAGGTCAAATCCTGGCATTTAGCTAATGGCCATGCAAGTAGCATCCACGGTTTTTCTTTATTAGGAGAAAGATAGGTCATAGAGTTGTGCGTACCTAATTTACGTTGTGTTCCCATAGAGTTTGTATTTTAATTTATAAGTTAGAACACTTCAAAGATAATCTTTTATTCGTATATTTGCCCCATCAAACGATTAAAATGAATATCACCTCTACGATCATAACAACTGCAGACGGGAAATCACTCTCCCTGTATGACATATGCCGACTACTATCCAAACGGCAATGGAAGCACATACTTGAACAATTGCAAGAAGAAGAAATAAATATAGAAAGAATAGAGGCGTATGAATACTCGGAAGCCCGGGGAATCAAACACCTCTTTATACGTTTTAAAGGCACAAAGGAAGATACACCGTTCTATCTACTTTCTGAGGAAATATTCTCCAAGATGGCTGAATGCATTGTGGAGGAATTTAGAACTGGAAGTAAATAAACGGCTGAATATCACTACTCTTAATCTGAATAACCAGATAGACCAATGCCACCAGCAGGAATGCTTTCCCCAACAAAGGCAATTTCACCACTCCCCTGCAACAAGCATTCTGCCAGTTATCCGGAGAGAAATGAAGCAAGTATCCTACTCCCATCAGGACAAAGACCTTCCAATATCCTTCTATAAGCTGCATAAACACCTCGGGATGGAATGCCGTAAAGATCTGTTTCAGCATAACGATGGATGCTTCGAAAGTACTGTTGCGGAAGAAAATCCAGCAGAGACACACGAAGTTGAAGGTGATGAGGACAGCAAAGAATTTACGGATGCCATGACTGGTTGCCGTCTTTGGTTTGCCCAGCAAATTGCGCCAGAATTTATGCATCGCCAGTGCCACGCCATGAAAACTTCCCCATATCACGAAATTCCAGGAAGCGCCATGCCACAGTCCGCCCAACACCATGGTGAGGAATAGATTGATATAGGTACGGATCTTGCCTTTACGGTTACCTCCCAATGAGATATAAAGATAATCGCGCAACCAGGTAGAAAGGGAAATATGCCAGCGATGCCAGAAATCCGTAATGCTATCGGCTTTATAAGGCGAGTTAAAGTTCATAGGGAAACGGAAACCCAGCAACAGGGCAATACCGATAGCCATATCGCTATAGCCCGAGAAGTCGCAATAGATTTGCAACGCATACCCATAAACGCCAAACAGATTCTCCACGCCCGAATAAAGAGCCGGATTATCAAAGATACGCTCTACAAAGTTCACACTGATATAATCGGAAACCACTGCCTTCTTGAACAATCCACTGATAACGAAAAAGACACCGGTACCAAACATTTCCCGGGAAACGAATAGCGGTTGACGAATCTGGGGAATAAAGTCACGGGCACGCACAATGGGTCCTGCCACCAACTGCGGAAAGAAGGAAACATAAAACACATAGTCCAGCAACCGGATCAACGGTTGTAACTGACGGCGGTAGACATCTATGGTATAACTTAAAGACTGGAAAGTAAAGAATGAAATACCTACAGGCAGGAAGATGTCCAACGGCTGGAACTTGCCATCCCACAAGGGAGCCAGCATCTCATAAAAAAAATTGGTGTATTTAAAGTAACACAACAACCCCAAGTTCACCCCCAGGCTGGTGAGCAACAACAGTTTCCGTTTCCAAGGAGTCTCGGTGCGCTCCATTCGTCCTGCCAACAGAAAATCCGTAACGGTCACCACTCCCAACAGGAAGAAATAAAAACCGCTGCTTTTATAATAGAAATAATAAGAAAACAGAGTTACGAACAGAATGCGTGCCGTGTCCTTTTTCTGCAATAACATATAAATGAGGCTAAAGCCCAAAAACAGAAACAAAAACAAGCCGCTGCTAAATATCATCGGTTGCTTGGCATTATAGGTAAAGACCTCCGCCAGTTTACTCCAATCCAGTTGCCACATATTCATTGTACGCTTTAATCAGTGCCTGATGCAATAAATTACCTTGTAAACGATACCCTTCGGGAGTGAAATGAATGCCATCCGCACGAAGCATATGGTGCTTTGTCCAGTTGCGGCAGGCATCAGTCTTCCCTCCTACTACATTATACATATCCCAAACTGCCATATCATGTTCCTGCGCATATTCCTTTATCATGCGGGCAACCGTTACCGTCCTGGGATTGATGGTACGGGCGCGACGACGTCCCACGTATGCTCCGGGAGGAGTGGTAAGCAGGAAGACCGCATCGGGACAGGCCGTTTTCAGCATAGTCAGAAAATGATCCATCTGTAACTTATGCGCCTGGGGCAGATAACGGCGGCTATGCGCTTCGTTGGTTCCAAAAGAAACAATAATCAAGTCGGGTTTCAAGTCTGCTATCTCCTGCACTTTCGCCTCATTGGAGAAAGTAACCGAAGTAGCTCCATTGATGCCCAACATATGATAAACAATACCCGGCTCCCCCGTCTCGCGGGCAAGACCGGAGGTGCGGTATGAAATAGTATCAGGATATACAGCCTCAGCACCGAAATCACTTTCCAGGGAACGACGGGTTACCAAAGGGTAAAGATGTCCGCGTACATGGGAATCGCCTATGTGTACCACCCGTACCGGACCGTTCAGTTCATTCAGCTTCTGCAAGAAGGGCGTGAGGGAATGAGTTTCGTCTTCAATTCGATTCTCGCCGGGATGCGTAAAAGTAGCCGGAAGCGAATCGTGTACGACAATCAGGCGCATGGAACGGTGCATTTCTTTTGTTTCGCCGGGTATGCGGAGTGGTTCCAACGGGCGGGACAATGCCGGAAGAACATCCTGGGCATAAAGGCACGGAAGCGACAGAAATAGAAATGCCATCGCCATGCCGAATAAACCAAGAAAGCTGTTATTCTTCCTCATACTCTTTCCGTTTTTCGTATTGCTCTTTGCCATACATCAATGTCTCGAACAAAATTCCTGCCAAGTGCTTGCCTCCCTTAAAATTGATATGGGTATAATCCAGATTGGCCATTTTCCGGTCTATCATGTCTACGATACTTCCTTGTCCTCCCATAGCATCATACATATTCCAGAAAGCAATATGGCTATCGGCGGCAATGGACTGTTGATAGCGAATCAGATTCTTTACACCAGGCATGGTGCGCAGGTCTCCATTCTCATTCTTTGATTCACGGTCGCCCACACTGACCAATAGAATACCGGTTTCGGGAAAAGCTGTTTTCAAATGGTCTATGACAGTGAGCATTCCTTTTTTATAACCATCATATTTCACTCCGCGTTCTGTTGCTACGTTCAGTCCATACTGGATAACAATTAAATCATAGGTACGGAGACGCTGGAAGTCACGTAACGTCTGCAAAGGAATACTGCGCAAATGCAATCCGCTACTGCCTCGCACGCTGAAATTATCCACACATATGCCTCGTTTTCCATCCATCGCCACTCCATAGAAAGTAGCGGAATCGGATTGCTCCACACTCCAACGTACCTGCCCTATCCTGCCTTCCACAGAAACGGCTTGCATTCTGCCATCGCCCACTTCTTCATGCAGTTCTCCTTCTCCCCTGCCATTCACTGTGGAACGGACGGCAGCAAAACCTTTATTCAGGAAATAGAAAGTAGAGACCTCGCAAGTGTCCAGACGGGAAGCATATTTGCTCTGCCCTTTCAACTGCACATAGGCACCTTCACGGGGGAAGAAGTAATGACCGGAAATATCTTGTTGAGTTTTATCAAATCCGATGGAATCATTGGAAGAATGACTGCGCCAGCCTTCAAAACTATGGCGCACCGTGGGGCGATAACCGTTGATAGAAGAAGTAACAGGTACATATCCCACTCCGCAACCACCAAATTCGTTTTGCAGCATTTCGCGTAAATCTGCCGTAAAGATGTCAGCCTCGATAAAGGAATCGCCAAAGTAGGCGATACGCACGGGGCGTTTCATGGTCTTTATCTGTGAAAGGGCTTCGTAGAAATGCTTCATTCCCCGCATGGTAGAGTCTGAATAGTCTTCAATGCAGGTCATACCCGTTTTGCAAGTATCTACAAAAATAGGTTTGACGGGAGGTGGGAGAATGATGGTATCGGAATCACACACTTCTTCTTCCACATCGGGACGGATGTCTGCCAGCAAGTCTACTTTTCGAAGTGGCTTGCCGTCTACGGTCATGGGTGGAAGAAAATACAGCCCCATTAACACGCCTACAACAAGAAGGGTGAGAAGGAAGGTGGCTGATGTATAGTTTTTCATACTGTTTTATTTGTAAATCAGCCGCAAAAGTAGTGATTTTTTAGACGGGGGATGGTATGATGGAGGCTAAAAAAAGAAAAAAGATAATGATAACACCCACTGTAGGGGCGGACCCATGTGTCCGCCCGAATGCTTTAAGCTCGTCTGTTTTATGTCATCGGGCAGACACATAGGTCTGCCCCTACAGTGGATGTTATCATTAATGGTATGGCTTTAAATGGTCTTTTCTATATTCCAGACAAAGGCACGGAGACCTAATTGTTCTGTTTCCTTATCCATTTTGTGCAGAGCGTCCAGCAATGGATCTACCTTCGCATCATCTACTATCGTGATGATGGCCGAACACATACTGGGCCAGGCATGACTGCCATAATGCGGTTCACCTTTTACCGAGCCACGTCCCTGTACTTGCTGCCAATAACTGAAGCCACGACAGTTCTGACGATCCAGCAAAGCCATGATGCGCTCATAAAAAGCCTGATCGAAAGTTATGAATACTGATTTCATTATTTATCTATTTATTTTAAGTATTGTCATTCTGAGCTTTGCAAAGAATCTGTTTACACCAAGTGAATGTATACAGATTCTTCACTAGCGTTCAGAATGACAGAACTATTAATTACTCTTTTTTACTCTTAGTCATTGCTTCTTTGTGTGACTGATAGTAATCGTTCAGTTCACGCGCTGTCTTCATCTTCTTACGACTACGCTTGATGCCCGTACCTGCAAACGAACAGTAAAGTACCGGAACCAGAATCAACGTAAGGATGGTAGACACCGTAAGACCACCGATAACGGATACACCCAACGGACGCCACATTTCAGAACCTTCACCACCACCGATAGCCATAGGCACCATACCGAGGATAGTAGTAAGCGTGGTCATCAATACCGGGCGCAAACGGCTACGGCCTGCAGTTACCACCGAATGGATAACGGACATGCCGCGTTCACGACACAGCGTAATGTAGTCAATAAGCACAATACCATTCTTTACTACAATACCAATCAACATGATACCTCCCAGCAAACTCATTACGTTCAACGTAGTTCCCGTGCCATACAGCGCCATCAATACACCACTGAACGCAAACGGAATGGAGAACATGATAATGAACGGATAAGTCAATGATTCAAACTGCGCCGCCATCACAATAAATACCAAAACGATAATCAAGACTGCCAGCGTACCCAAATCACTAAATGAATCCTGCTGGTCTTCATAAGAACCGGCAACCTGAATACTGATACCACTAGGTAAGTCCATTTTATCAATAATAGCCTCACCGGATGCTACCACACTACCCAACGGAGCACCGGATATAACGGCAGATACCGTTACGATACGTTCACGGTCTTTACGCTCGATGGTAGGAGGAGCAGAACGTTCCACCACCTTACCTATATCTTTCACACGCACCGCCTTACCTTCATTGGTATAGATCAGGATATTTTCCAAATCCTCAATGCTGGTACGGAACTGGGGAGCATAACGCACCTTGATGTCATACTCATCACCATCTTCGCGATAGTAAGAGGACAAAGCACCATTGACACGGTTACGCAGGTACATAGCTGCCGTAGAAAGGTTCAGTCCATGCAATGCCAGTTTCTCACGGTCAAAGTCTACCTGATACTCCGGCTGATAGTCCTGACGACTGATATTTACTTCGGATACACCGTCCACTTTCAACAAGGCTTCTTTCAAAGAAGCAGCCGCCTTATCTGTTTCATCAAAACTGTAACCATAGATTTCAAAGTCGGCTGTGGCCTGTCCACCCATACCGCCACTGCTACCACCTAGGATTACCTGAGCTTTATCCAGTTCGGGATATGCTTTCAAGTCTTCACGCATACCGTCGCAGACTTCTGCCAGCGTAATGCTACGCTCGCTGGGATTATAAAGGTTCACATTGAAGGAAATGATATGGCTACCATTATCCTGAATAGAAGCCCATGTGTTATCTGAATCGGCCTGTCCCACCGTGTAGTTACATACACGCATCACTCCTTCGTACTTCTTCAGCCATTTATCCGTCAACTCCTGAGCCAATGCCTGCGCACGCTCCACACGGGCACCGATAGGCAACTGGAGTTTCACCGAGATACGGCTGTTATCTTGCGACGGGAAAAACTCTGTACCGATACCCTTCGCGCAAATCAAACTAAGCACAAAGAATCCGAAACAAGCCACGACGATAGTCTTACGATGACGAACCGCCCAATTCAGACGTTTCTGGTACCAGTTATCCAATCCATCCAATGAATGTTCTATCGGTTTATAGAATGCCAGGAAGATCTTGCTTTGTTTTTTCTGCAAACGAAGCATCTGGGCACACATCATCGGAGTAAATGACAACGCCGAAATGGTAGAGATAGTCATAATAACACACATCATCCAACCCAACTGGCGGAACAATACACCGGACATACCGCTAACCATAGTCAACGGGAAGAATACCGCAATCATGGTCAAGGTAGATGCAATAACGGAGATAGCCACCTCATTCGTACCGTGAATAGCCGCCTGTTTGGGTTCCGCGCCACGCTCAATATGCGTCGTCACATTTTCCAAAACTACGATGGCATCATCCACCACATTACCAATCGCAATAGAGAGACAGGACAGGGAGATGATATTCAATGAACCGCCATCCGTAATGGCCAGATAGATAAAGGAAGCAATCAATGACATGGGGATGGTGATACAGATAATCACCGTAGCACGCCAACGTCCCAAGAAGATGAACACCACCAAGACAACAAATATGATGGCATACATAATGGTTTCCGTCAAACTGTCGATAGTATTCAAGATATTATCCGAGGTATTGACAATGACACCCAATTTCACATCACTGGGAAGTGACTTCTGCAATTTGGGTAGCTGATCCATTACTTTCTTTGAAATATTCACCGAGTTGGCACCTGACTGCTTCTGAACAACAATCATTGCGCCTTGCACACCATTATTATAGGTTTTCTGCGCACGTTCCTCTACCGAGTCTACCACGGTAGCCACATCGCGCAAATAAACGGAAGCTCCATTGTGAGTGCCAACTACAATGTTTTCCATTTCTTTCGGTTCTTTGAACTCACCTTCCACACGCAATGAATAGGTGTTACTACCCACATCAAACGTACCGCCCGGAACATTCTTGTTCTCTGCTCCGACAACAGAACTGATGGTTTCGATGGTCAAATCATACGCATCCAGCTTGTTGGGGTCGCAATAAATGTTCACCTCACGTTTGGGCGCACCACTGATGGACACCGTACCCACACCGGGAACACGTGCCAACGGGTTCACTACATTATCATCCAATATCTTGTAAAGAGCCGGCTGGCTTTCTTCCGCCTGAACGGACAGCAGCAGGATAGGAATCATATCCGTACTGAACTTAAAGATAATCGGAGTATTGACTTCGTCGGGCAACTGGGAACTTACCATATCCAGCTTATCGCGCACGTCATTTGTCAACACGTCAATATCATAGCCATACTCAAACTCCAAGGTAATGACTGAAATATTTTCAGAAGACTTGGACGTAATGTGTTTCAAGTTACTAACTGAGTTCAACGTATTCTCCAACGGACGGGTTACGTTGTTCTCTATATCGGAAGCACTGGCACCCTGATAAGATGTCATTACCATAATGGTATTGGTATCAATATCCGGATACAAGTCTACCGGAAGTCTGGACAGTGAGAACAGACCAAAGATCGCTACGGCAAGAAAGCATAGCGAGGTCATAATCGGTTTCTTAACCGCACCTTCGTATAAACTCATCTTTATTAATGATTAATGGTTAGTGATTAGTGGTTAGCGACTTCAACTTCTACTCCGTCGGCAAGGCGGGTCTGACCTGCAATCACTACCTGTGAATTATCATCCACACCGGAAATTAATTCGTACTCGGTACCCATGCGGCGTCCCAAGTCCACTTTATTATATGAAACTTTACCATCCTTGTACACATATACATAACGGTCGCCCGAACCGGCACGTTTCACTACAGCCTGATCGGGAACAACAACGTGTTTCAATGTACCAAAGCTCATCGTTACACGGCCGAACATACCCGGACGTACACGCTGATTGGTATTAGGCAACTTGATCTCTACAGGGAAAGTGTGGGTGGTAGCATCAATCGTGGGATAAACCAGACTCACTTTACCTTCAAATTCTTCGTCGCCATACACATCAAATTTCACTGTAACAGACATGCCTTTGGCTACTTTCGGGAAATAAGGTTCGGATACATTGATCAACAATTTCACCGGAGTGATTTGTTCCACTACCAACACAGGAGTAGTAGCCGAAGAATACAAATCACCGTTATCAAAGTTACGCGCTGTAATCACACCATTAATGGGGCTTAACAACTGTGTATTCTCCAACAGGTTATTATACGAAGTACGGCGTACATCCAAAGTAGTCTTAGCTGCATCCCATTCCGACTTGGAAGCACCACCTACTTTATACAGTTCGTCCATACGTTTGAACTCTGTTTCTTCATTCTCAAGTTGTAGTTTCATCTGTTTCAGGCTTGCGGCATCCATCTGTACCAATTTCTGTCCTTTGGATACATGATCTCCCACTTCTACAAAAATGCGGTCGATACGTCCCGCCGAGGTCGGAGCTATATTATTCTTTGCTTCAGCTTCAACGGTTGCTGTATATTCCTCTATTTGATCTACATCACGGGAGGTTACGGAAGCAAGTTTTACTACCGGCTTATCTTCCGCAGGGGCATTGGCAGTTTCTTTCTTCTCTGCTCCACCCGAACACGCACTTAGCATAGCCACAACCAGCAAAGCTGCGATTTGAAAACATTTTCTCATACTGTTATCTTTATGTTATTGTGTTATTATTCTGTTACTTCGTCCACACCTAGTACTAAATCCAAATCAGCCTTAGCTACCAGATAATCGTAAATAGATTGATTGTAAGTCAGTTGCGCTTCTGTCAAAGCCACTTCCGAACTGTTCAGTTCCAAGATAGTACCTTTACCTACCTCATATCTTTTTTCGGCAATGGTACGTCCTTTCTCTGCCTGAAATACAGCTTCCTTGTTACTTACCACTGATTCCGTACTGGCTGCCATGTTGTCCAGATAGCTGGTAGCCTGCATGGTGAGCTGGCGTTCCGTATTGATACGGTTTTCTTCCAACTGCTTCATCTGGATACGGGTTTGTTTCAACTTAGTGAAGTTACTTCCCTTAAACAAAGGAATAGTAAGATTCAAGCCAAGCGTAGAATAGGGTCGCCAGTCATAGTTTCTGAACTTGAAAGTCTCATCCATGGCTGTGTACATATATTGGAAACTGGCAGAAAGCGTAGGCATGAAATTGGTATATTGCAACTTCAGGTTTTGTTTCAACTGCAAAGCATTCAGCTCCAACTGCTTCAAGGTACTGTTGTTTATCAGGTTATTGGGCTGGGGCATTGCCTGGCGGGTAAACATAGACATTTCATAGTCTTTCAGGTTACCTTCCACTGCCACATTCACTTCCGCTTCCATACCCATCAGCACTTTCAGTTGGAGAGTAGCCAGGTTTACACCGTTACGGGCAGAAACAACCGTTGGTTTCAAACTGCGCATCTGTACCTCCGCACTGATTTTATCGTATTCACTTACAGAGCCTTGCTCGTACTTGGCTTTCACAATGTTATAGTTATCTTCGCTCTGCTTATAGCTTTTAAGCAAAACTTCATAACTATCCTGCGCCAAAAGCAACTGATAAAAAGCTTTGGTTACCTGGTTTACCATATCCTGACGGGAAGAACGCGCCTGTTCTACCGCCAAGTCTACATCCGTCTTTGTCAGGCTGATGCTCTTATAGAGAGCCGGAGCAAAAACAGGAAGGCTGATGGACAGACCACCGTTATAGGTATTATTCGTACCCATTTCAAACACCTCGCCCCTCATGGCAATGGATTGTTTCTTTATGGCCCGTGAATAACTACCCACTAGATTAGCTTCGGGGAACAGACCTGCATAGGCTTCCCGACGGGCTTCTTTCTTTAACTGGATTTCCTGACCGGCGACTTTAATGGTAGGATTGTCGCTCAATGCTATCCGGACTGCGTCCTGCAAGGTAATCCGTAATGTGTCTTGTGCTTGTGCACTTTGCATTGCCGCATTAATCAGCAATAGCAAGGTTAATGTAGATTTTAAAACGAATTTCATTAACTATTACTCTTTATTATATTAGTGACTAATTTAGTTTCTAACCGTTTTTGTTATGTTCATTGCCTTTTAGGCCCAATAAAAAATTATCCACAATCTCTAATCCCTTCTTCGTGGAGATACCGCGCATGTGCATAAAGACAAGTGTCTCATAAATTTCGGCAAGCGAATAATCCTGGCATACTTCGGAACGAATCAATAAATCCATCTGTTCACATACCATTGCACGCACAATATCATAATTCACATCTTCTCTAAAGATGCCCTGTTCCACTCCTTTGTGATAGAACTCCATTGCCGCATCCAAGTTCTCTTTCCTGCTTTCGGCTATGTAGTTCCTCGCTTTGGGATACTTCTCCATGTCTTCAAAGAATTTCCGGTTTGTCTTCTGAAAATCCTGTGCACTTCTTTGGTAGAACTTCAAGATTACTTCCAAGACATTTTCAGCCTTGGAAGCAACTTCTGCCATATATTCATGCATTTCATCCCGGTGAAGCTTCATGACGTCGAGCAACAAGTCCTCTTTATCATGGAACAGCTCATAAAGTGTTCTTTTTGACATGGACAGACCGGCGGCAATATCGTCCATTCTTACCATTTTGACGCCTTTCTGCATAAAAGCCTTTGAGGCCGCCAAAACAATCTGTTCTTTCATTACCGCTTTATCTGTTCTTTTCTTCTTTATGCTATCCATCTTGATACAGGGGGTAAAGATACACTTATTTTATAATACCCAGCTTAGAAGCTCTAACAAATTCTACTAAATGTACAATTTCGGGGCTTGAAGGCACTTGTTCCTCAATGCGACGTAATGCGTCTTCAATAGAAGTATTTACCTTATACAAGATACGGAAGGCATGTGCAATATGCTTAATAACCGTTTCCGGAAAACCTTCGTGCTGCAACACGGTTGTATTGACACTATAGAAAGAAGTCGGTTCGTGAGCTGCCACGCAATACGGAGGAATGTCTTTGGTGAAACGACATCCGCCCTGCACTGCCGAATAGGCTCCCAAACGGGTTTTTCCCTGCATCAACACATTGGAAGTCAAGATGGCATGATCTTCTACAACGCAACAACCTGATACCTGCGAACCATTACCGATAATGCAATTATTGCCTATAGTCACATCATGTGAGATACGGGCTCCCTGCATAATGAAGTTATTGCTTCCCACCACAGTCTCATCTCCTGCAAAAGTGGCACGGATGATTACTGCATTCTCGCGGATGGTATTATTATCTCCTATACGGGCAATGGTTTCATCACCCGTATATTTGAAGTCCTGTGGAGTAGCTGCAATCACAGCCCCATTGTAAATGGTATTTCCGTTACCGATGCGCGCGCCACTCATAATGCTGGCGTTGGGCATGATGACATTATCATCACCTATTTCCACATTCTTGTCAATGTAGGCAAACGGATGAATCGTTACGTTTTTCCCGATCTTTGCCGACGGGTCTACATAAGCTAACGGACTAATCATATTCGTATTGTTTTTAAGATTATTACTCGCGTCCACCGCCCAATGCACTATACAGATTGATGACAGCCTGCATACGCTGGAAGGTATCGGATACTTCGTTCAACTGGGCACTCAGCAATGACTGCTGTGCAGTGATGATTTCCAGATAGGTAGCTTTTCCTGCCTGGAACAAGTCTTTGTTCATCTCCACAGCTCTTTGCATTTCTGATACCTGTGACTGGTGCTCGCTTAATTTCTTATCTGCCGTATCATATAGGAACAAAGCATCGCTTACTTCCTTACCGGCTTCCAGAATAGTCTGCTGATAGTTCATCTTGGCAATCTGTTCTTCAGCCTTTGATACTTTCAGGTTGGCTATCAGTTTGCCGCGCTGGAAGATAGGCTGAGTCAATGAACCTAGTGCCTGCCAAAGAAATACAGCCGGATTTGAAATGACAGCTCCGTTAGAACCGTTTGTCCATCCCGCAGTACCTGTCAGAGTAATACCGGGATAGAAAGCGGAACGTGCTTGATTAGTAGTATAATAGGCACTTGCCAGAGCTAATTCCGCCGCTTTCACATCCGGGCGGTTTTCAAGCAACTGCAAAGGAACGCCTACAGCCAATTCTGTGGGCATCACTTGTTCTGCCAATGTACCACGGTCTATGTTCTGGGGAGCTTTAGCAAGCAGAACAGAAATAGAGTTCTCTGTTTCGCGCACCTGGCGTTTCAGGTCAGCCAGTGAAGCTTCTGTCTGATGATAGGCTCCCTTGCTTTGTGCTACGGCAGCTTCGGTAGTCATACCTGCCTCTTTCATGGCTTCCATCGTGCGGACGGTTTCTTTCATCAATGCCACATTCTGCTCGGTTACACTCACCTGGCGGTCTAGCATCAATAAAGAATAATAAGCATTCGCAATACCGCCAATCAACTGTGAACGTACAGCCTGTTGATAAGCCTTGCTTTGCAAATAAGATGCTTTCTGACCCCGGTGGGCATTCAGCAACTTACCGAATAAATCCACTTCCCAGCTTGCAGATGCAGGCAACATATAATTCTTTACGGGAGAAGCCTTATCCGTACTGGTCAACGAACCTTGCGGAGCAAGAGCCAGTGACGGCAGATAAGACAAACGGGCGGATGTCAACATGGCTTTTGCCTCCTTTACACGCAGGATGGCAGCCTGCATATCCACATTGTTTGCCAAGCCTTCTTCAATCAAGGCCTGCAACTTCGGATCACGGAAAACTTCCTGCCATGACAGGTTGCCCATATTGGTAGTATCAGCGACAGCCAATGTATCGTTGGCCGAAGCCGGGTCACGATAGATGCCATTGGCATCTATCGACTCGGGACGATCATATGATTTATAAATGTGGCAACTACTCAACAAAAGCGTTGCACAACATAATCCTATTATTTTCTTCATATATAATCTTATTTGCGGGTGTATTGTTCAATTTCAGGTTCAACCTCACTGTTGTCCATATCTTCCCACTCTATCGGTTTCACTTTTTCCTGCAACCATTGGAAGACTACATACAGCACCGGTACAATGAAGATCTGGCAAATCATACCAATCAACATACCACCGATAGTCGCAGTACCCAAGGTGCGGTTACCATGTGCACCGGCACCCATTGCCAGCATCAACGGAATCAAGCCGACAATCATCGCCAATGAAGTCATCAAGATAGGTCGCAGACGGGCAGCGGCACCCAGCACGGCAGCCCAACTGATACTCATTCCCTGCTTACGACGATCTAGCGCAAATTCTACAATCAAGATGGCGTTCTTAGCCAACAGACCCATCAACATGATCAACGCAATCTGCATATAGATATTGTTTGACATCGTACCCAGCACCATCTTCAAAGCCGGAATATTACCCAGTGCGCCAAATGCCTGTACGAACAGGAAGCTACCGAGCAGACCGAACGGAATAGAAAGCAATACGGCGAATGGCAGAATATAACTTTCATACTGTGCACTCAGCAACAAGTAAACGAATACCAGACAGAGTACAAAGATGATACCTGTGGTACTGCCGCTACTTTCAGCTTCTTCACGTGCCATACCTCCCAATTCGTAACCGTAACCGGCAGGCAGGTTCTTCTGTGACACTTCTGCAATGGCAGCCAATGCCTGACCGGAAGTATATCCTTCGGCAGGAGCAACCATCACCTTCATAGCTGTGTACATATTAAAACGGCTGATCAAGTCGGGGCCATATACCTTCTTCATTGTAATGAATTGGGTAATAGGAGCCATCTCGCTACCATTGCGCACCTTGATGTTCTTCAAAGATTCCAGATTGGCACGTTCATCGGGAGAAGCCTGCACCATTACACGATACATCTTACCGAAACGGTTGAAGTTGGATGCATACAAACCACCGTAATATCCTTGCAAGGTAGTAAGAATAGTACTGGGGCTGATACCTACTTTCTTACAAGCAGCCGCATCAATATCAATCATATATTGCGGGAAATTCGGGTTAAAAGTAGTCTGAGCCGATTTGATTTCGGGGCGTGCCGTCAATGCCGCAATGTATTCATTGGTTACATCAAAGAACTTGTTCAAGTCGCCACCGGTCTTATCCTGCATATTCAACTCAATATCACTTGATGCAGAGTAACCCGGAATCATAGGCGGAGTAAAGAACAACACCTGGGCATCTTTCACCACTTTCTGCGCACGCATAAAGAGGGATGCATAAACAATATCCGAACTTTGTGTCAATCCGCGTTCTTCCCACGGTTTCAGTTTTACAATCAATGAACCGTAAGAAGGTCCCTGACCACCAATAAAGCTATAACCGGAAATAATGGTACGGGTAGCCACAGCGGGATCGGCAGCCACCAAGCTGTCTACACGCATGAATATTTCTTCGGCACGGTCCTGAGAAGTACCCGGAGGCAATGTCACAGCACCCATGATAGTACCCGTATCTTCATTAGGCACCATACCGGTCGGCGTTATCTTCATAAATATAACCAGCAACACAATAGATGCGCCTACCAAGCCGAATGCCAACCATTTTTTATGGATAAAGAACACAACCTGCTTCTTATATTTCTTCACCAAATGATCATAATGAACATTGAAAGCTGTATGGAAGCGATCAATGAATGATGATTTCTTCTGGTGTCCGTCTTCATCATGCGGTTTCAGCAACAAGGCACACAGTGCAGGTGACAGAGTCAACGCATTGATAGCCGAAAGGGCAATAGCGATAGCCATGGTCAAACCGAACTGGCGATAGAATGTACCTGCCGTACCACTCATGAATGATACCGGAATAAACACGGACATCATCACCAAAGTAATAGATACGATAGCGCCACCCAACTCACTCATGGCATCAATGGAAGCCTCTTTGGCCGATTTATATCCTTGGTCCAACTTAGCGTGCACACCCTCGACGACCACAATCGCATCATCGACCACAATCGCAATGGCGAGCACCATGGCACACAGCGTCAGCAAGTTGATACTGAATCCGATCAGATAAAGCACGAAGAACGTACCCACCAATGCCACCGGAATGGCAATAGCCGGAATCAATGTAGAACGGAAGTCCTGCAAGAAGACATATACCACGATAAATACCAGGATAAATGCTTCTATCAAAGTCTTGAGCACTTCATGGATAGATGCGAACAAGAAGTCGTTGGCATTCAGTGAAGTACTGACTTTCATACCTGTCGGCATACTAGTCTCGGCATCCTTTAATAACTTTTCGATGTCTGAAATCGTTTCGGTTGCATTTGATCCTGCCATCTGGAATACGATACAGGTTACACCGTCGTGACCGTCTACCTTATTAGTAAAGGCATAAGTCAAACGTCCCATTTCCACATCGGCAATATCTTTCAATCTCAACACTTGTCCGTTGGGCAATGCCTTGATTACGATTTCTTCAAATTCATCAGGAGTCTGCAAACGTCCTCTATAACGGATGGTGTATTGGAAAGTCTGCTTTCCACGTTCACCAAATGAACCCGGAGCAGCCTCAATATTCTGTTCCGCCAAGGCTTCGGACACATCGCTGGGCATCAGTTTATACTGTGCCATCACATCCGGCTTCAACCAGATACGCATGGAGTAGTCCTGCCCCATCACCATCGCTTCACCTACACCGGGTACACGTTGCACCTGCGGGATAAGGTTGATCTTGGCATAGTTTTCAATAAACTCTGTTCCGTATTTATCTTCGCTATCATAAACAGAGAATACCATCAACATGGAGTTCTGGCGTTTCTGTGTGGTAACACCTACACGAGTTACTTCGGCAGGCAACAGACCTTGTGCCATAGACACACGGTTCTGTACGTTTACCGCCGCCATATCGGGGTCAGTACCTTGTTTAAAATAAATGGAGATATTAGCCTCACCTGTATTGGAAGCGGTAGAAGACATATACATCATGTTTTCCACACCATTGATCTGGTCTTCCAGTGGGGCAACCACACTATTCAACACCGTATTAGCGTTGGCACCGGTATAGGTGGCACGTACCGAAACGGTAGGAGGTGCAATGTCCGGATATTGGGTAATAGGAAGGGAGAACAATCCCAATACACCCAAGATGACAATAACGATGGAGATCACCGTTGATAGCACCGGACGATTAATAAATCTATCTAGTTTCATATATTCTTATTTAATCGGTTTTGAATAAATTGTCTAATATAAACCTCCACCGTAGGGGCGGATTGAATCCGCCCGAATGCATCCACAGATACACCATTAATATGTTATCGGGCAGATTCAATCTGCCCCTACAGTGAGAAAACAACTTTATTCATTAATCACTCATTAATTAAAAGCAGTTGCCAGATTTCCGTCGTGCTGGTCTTTCAATGCTTGTTCAAACTTTGCAGTCTTCTCAGCCGGAGTAATCGGTTTAATTTCCTGACCATCCTTCAATATCTGCACACCTTCAACAACAATCCGGTCACCGGCTTTCAACCCTCCGGTCACAATATACTGCTTACCGTTATCCAATGGAGATACGGTTATCTCAGTGTGTTTCACCTTATTATCTGCTCCTACTACATACACAAACTTCTTATCCTGAATTTCCTGAGTTGCTGTCTGAGGAATCAGAATCACATCATTCATGGTATAAGGGAACACTACGTTTCCTGTACCGCCGCTACGCAAGATATTATTTGTATTAGGGAACACGGCACGCATACTTACCGAACCGGTTGATTGTTCAATCACACCACTTACAGCATCAATGCGTCCTTTTTCATTATAAGTAGTTCCGTCTGCCAACTGCAATTCCACTGCCGGCATTTTTTCCAACTGCTCTTTCAGCGTACCGCCTGCCTTGGTCATCTCCAACAACTGTTTTTCAGTCATAGAGAAATACACATACACAGTTCCTATCTCACTCACCGTAGTCAAAGGCTGAGCCACCGATGGGCTTACCAAGCTACCTACACGATAAGGGAATGTACCAACTACGCCATTTGACGGGCTGGTCACTGTGCAGAAACCTAAATTCTGGCTGGCACTGGTCAACTGCGCCTGCGCCTGTGCCAAACTGGCCTTTGCCGAAAGCAACTGGTCTACCGCACTCTGATATTCAAAGTCGCTGATGATTTTTTTGTCATACAGGTTTTTCTTCTGCTGTTCGTTCAGTGTCAATGTGTTGACATTCGATTTAGCCATTTCCACCGCTGCCTTAGCCTGACGTTCTGCCGCCGCATACTGTGTAGGATCAATCTGGAACAATGCTTGTCCTTTTTTTACCGTTGCACCTTCGTCCACACAAAGCTTCACGATGAAACCCGATACCTGAGGACGCACTTCGATATCCTGAATACCCTTGATGGTAGCTGGATAAGAAGTAGATTGCTGACTGGCTGTGGACTGTACCGCCACTACCGTGAACTCATCATCTCCCAGCTTCATACCGCCCTGACCGCCTCCACAGCTGGTGAGCATAGCTATTGCCGCCGAAAACATAGCCAAGCGGCCCAATGAAAAACATTTCATTCCGTTTACTGTCATCTTCATAACTAATATTATTGAACTTTACTACTTATTTTGTCGATTCTATCGAGGTTTTTAGAAAACTTTTAGACCCCATTCAGTTTTTACAGCCGCAAAAGTAGTCATTTTTTTCTCATTTGTTTGCTTAGTATCTGAGCTTTAACTATAAATAACGTGCGTACACGTAGGAGCTTCCCCGATATAAAATTAAAAATCATCAATCCGACATCATTTTATAGCATACAGGCTTCAATTTATAATTTTATTTGTATTTTTGCCAGCAATTTAAAACATTATACTAAATAACAAGAGAAAAGATTATGGTCAAAATTACCAAAGAAGCTGCCTTGCTATATCACTCACAAGGCAAGCCCGGAAAGATTGAAGTTGTACCGACAAAACCGTACAGCACGCAGACAGACCTCTCACTCGCCTACTCGCCCGGAGTAGCCGAACCCTGTCTGGAAATAGAAAAAGACCCGCAAACTGCTTATGATTATACAGCGAAAGGCAACTTGGTAGCCGTTATTTCCAATGGTACCGCCGTATTGGGACTGGGCGACATAGGCGCCCTCAGCGGAAAACCTGTAATGGAAGGTAAGGGACTGTTATTCAAGATCTATGCAGGTATTGATGTATTCGATATTGAAGTCAACGAAAAAGATCCGGAGAAGTTTATTCAGGCAGTAAAAGCCATTGCCCCCACCTTCGGAGGTATCAACCTGGAAGATATAAAAGCGCCCGAATGCTTTGAAATAGAGCAACGCCTGAAAGCCGAACTGGATATTCCGGTAATGCACGATGACCAGCACGGCACAGCGATCATTTCTTCTGCCGGACTGCTGAATGCTTTGGAAGTAGCAGGCAAAAAGATAGAAGAAGTAAAAATTGTAGTAAACGGCGCCGGAGCCTCAGCCATATCTTGTACCAAATTATACGTATCACTGGGTGCACGTAAAGAAAACATCCTGATGGTAGATAGCAAGGGAGTAATCACCAGCGACCGTCCCAACCTGACCGAAACCAAGCAATTTTTCGCAACAGACCGTCGCGACGTACATACACTGGAAGAAGCCATCAAGGGTGCAGATGTATTCCTCGGCTTGTCTAAGGGTAACGTACTGACACAGGATATGGTTCGCAGCATGGCGGCCCATCCCATCGTGTTCGCACTGGCCAACCCCACTCCCGAAATCTCTTACGAAGATGCAATGGCATCCCGCCCCGACGTACTGATGGCTACCGGACGCTCGGACTATCCTAATCAGATAAATAATGTAATAGGTTTCCCGTATATCTTCCGTGGAGCCTTGGACACTCAGGCCAAAGCCATCAACGAAGAAATGAAACTGGCAGCCGTTCATGCCATCGCCGACTTGGCAAAACAACCGGTTCCCGATGTAGTGAATGAGGCATATCATGTAAATAACTTCACCTTTGGTCCCGAATATTTCATTCCGAAACCGGTTGATCCGCGCTTGATAACCGAAGTATCCATGGCGGTAGCCAAAGCAGCAATGGACTCGGGTGTAGCCCGCAAGCACATCACCGACTGGGAAGCATACAAAACCCGCCTGCGCGAGTTGATGGGACAGGAAAGTAAGCTCACCCGCCAACTGTATGAAACAGCCCGTCGCGATCCGCAACGTGTGGTATTTGCCGAAGGTATCCATCCCACTATGCTGAAAGCTGCTGTGGAAGCGAAAGCAGAAGGTATCTGCCATCCTATCTTATTAGGTAATGACGAACGCATAGAAAAACTGGCAAAAGAACTTGACCTGAGTTTGGAAGGCATTGAGATCATCAACTTGCGCCACGACCGCGAATCAGAACGCCGCGAGCGTTACGCTTGCATCCTGGCAGAAAAACGTGCCCGCCAAGGCGCTAACTTCCAGGAAGCAAATGATAAGATGTTTGAGCGCAACTACTTTGGTATGATGATGGTGGAAACCGGAGAAGCGGATGCATTCATCACCGGTCTGTACACCAAGTATTCCAATACCATCAAGGTAGCTAAAGAAGTAATCGGCATCCAACCGGAGTACAACCACTTTGGAACGATGCACATCCTGAACTCCAAAAAGGGTACTTACTTTGTTGCCGATACATTGATTAACCGCCATCCGGACGCTGATACATTGACGGATATTGCCAAATTGTCAAAGAAGACCGTCGAGTTTTTCAACCACACTCCGGTAATGGCTATGCTTTCTTATTCTAACTTCGGTTCGGATACAGCCGGAAGCCCCGCAAAGGTGCACACGGCAGTAGAGCATATGCAAAAAGAATATCCGGAATTGGCTATAGATGGCGAAATGCAAGTAAACTTTGCATTGAACACCAAGTTGCGTGACGAGAAATACCCGTTCACACGCCTGAAAGGTAAAGAAGTAAATACATTGGTATTCCCCAACCTGAGTTCAGCCAATGCTACCTACCAACTGATTCAGTCAATGAGTAATGAGACAGAGGTAATCGGCCCGATTCAGATGGGACTGAATAAGCCTATCCACTTTACGGACTGTGAAGCTTCTGTGCGCGATATCGTAAATATCACTGCCGTGGCAGTAATTGACGCTATTGTAGAGAAGAAAAAGAAAGGAAAATAAAACATAGCATTCACTGTAGGGGCGGATTGAATCCGCCCGAATACATCATTCTAAGTGTTATCGGGCAGATTCAATCTGCCCCTACAGTAAAATGATAATGAAAATCATTTTTAATGCCACTCCATTAAATTACCCCTGACTATAAATTAAGATACTAAACCATGAGTAAACGCCCATTATCCCTCCCGCAAATCGTCATCTTAGCCCTCCTTTGGGTTGCTATTTGTTATATCATCCTCACCGGAACCGAACATATTGATGGACCTTTAATCCTTTCCATTATCATTTCGGGAGTTTTAGTCTTTATTCCATTACTAAAATATTTAAAGAACAGAGGAAAATAACCTTTTATTCGCTTTCCTGCTTACATTTTGTACAATCTGATATTTTTTAGCGCATTTTCTTTATAATTTGTTGCACAATTCAATTCTTATCTATATTTTTGCATCGTCAAAACAACAACAAAAAGAATTAATCAACAATCACATAAAAAAGAAATAGATTATGAATGCAGCTAAGGTATTAGAAGATCTGAAAAGAAGATTCCCCAACGAACCTGAATATCATCAGGCAGTAGAAGAGGTACTTGGTACTATTGAAGAAGAATACAACAAGCACCCCGAATTTGATAAGGCTAATTTGATTGAACGTTTGTGTATCCCCGACCGCGTATATCAATTCCGTGTAACCTGGATGGACGATAAAGGTAACATCCAGACCAACATGGGTTACCGCGTACAACATAACAATGCCATCGGCCCGTACAAAGGCGGTATTCGTTTCCACTCTTCTGTAAACCTGGGAATTTTGAAGTTCCTTGCTTTCGAACAGACATTCAAGAACTCACTGACTACTCTCCCGATGGGTGGTGGTAAAGGTGGTTCAGACTTCTCTCCCCGTGGCAAGTCCAATGCCGAAGTAATGCGTTTCTGCCAGGCTTTCATGCTGGAATTGTGGCGTCACATTGGTCCCGAGACAGATGTACCGGCAGGTGACATCGGTGTAGGTGGTCGTGAAGTAGGTTTCATGTTCGGTATGTACAAGAAACTTTCTCATGAATTCTCCGGCGTATTGACCGGTAAAGGCCGCGAATTCGGTGGTTCACTGATTCGTCCCGAAGCTACAGGTTATGGTAACATTTACTTCCTGATGGAAATGCTGAAAACCAAGGGCACTGACTTGAAAGGCAAAACTTGCTTGGTATCAGGTTCGGGTAACGTAGCACAGTACACCGTAGAAAAAGTAATCGAACTGGGTGGTAAAGTAGTTACCATGTCAGACTCAGACGGCTACATCTATGATCCGGACGGTATCGACCGCGAAAAACTGGACTTCATCATGGAACTGAAGAATCTGTATCGTGGACGTATCCGCGAATATGCAGAGAAATATGGTTGCAAGTATGTAGCCGGCGCTCGTCCTTGGGGTGAAAAGGCAGACATTGCATTGCCTTCCGCTACTCAGAACGAATTGAACGGAGACGAAGCTAAGACATTGGTTGCCAATGGCGTAATGGCAGTAAGCGAAGGTGCAAACATGCCTTCTACTCCCGAAGCCATCCGCGTATTCCAAGATGCTAAGATTCTGTATGCTCCGGGTAAAGCAGCCAATGCAGGTGGTGTATCAGTATCCGGATTGGAAATGACTCAAAACTCTATCAAACTGGGCTGGAGCGCAGAGGAAGTAGACGAAAAGTTAAAGAGCATCATGAAGAACATTCATCAGGCTTGCGTACAGTATGGTACAGAAGCCGATGGTTACGTGAACTATGTGAAAGGTGCTAACGTAGCAGGTTTCATGAAGGTTGCCAAAGCCATGATGGCGCAGGGTATTGTATAAATAAGACCATTCCTTTATATTATATCATATTGTAGAAAAGGGTGCGGAGAATTTATTTTCTGCACCCTTTTACTTGTAATACATCATGAACTATAAAAAAAAGAAAAATAAGTTTGTTGAACCCCATAATTACACTACCTTTGCATCATAATTAAATAATTAAGAGATACAGCAATGGCAATAGAAATTAAATCAATTCCAACATTAAAAGGGAAAGAAGCTGAACGCTTCGCCAAAGAAGCAGATAAAGCTTTCCAGAATAGAGGAAAGATTGACTTCAGCAAACATATTCGCGAAGCCCGTTCTGTATTAAAGAAAGCCAAGATGATATAACCATGAGCTTTCTATTTGAAAAGTGCACTTTTAGTATTTTAGATGTAGACACAATCAATGAAAGCCATTCATTCTCATGTGAAAATGACGACTTGGATGAATTCTTTCAGCATGACGCTCCACTTTATAGCCAACAATTATTAGGGAAAAGTTATTGTTTTCGTTTAGATGAAGACCCACATATCATTGTTTGCGCCTTTACCGTTTCCAATGACAGCATTCGAGTGGATATGCTGCCTAATAGTCGTGAAAAGAAAGTCCAAAAAGAAATACCTCATTCCAAACAAATGCGCCGTTATCCCGCAGTTCTGATAGATGCACATCTTAACACACGCCTAATGTTTTTTGACTTGATTAGTTTGACATAATAATCCTTTTAGGAACAGTTCTTCTTTCATCCAAACAAATAGCATTACAAAAGCAGTAAGAGCTCTAATACTCAATGTCTATACAAGAAAAGAAGAACCATTCCTTTCAACTATTCTCTTATTTGATATACTTTCTCCTCCATTCCTCCAATTCCGGAGTATGTATGCTTTCATCGAAGAAGAAAGGCCCGTCTTCACGGTTCAGAATTTCAATGGCAGGCTCTACATATTCCTCTAAAATACGATTCTTTGTTTGAATAAAATGACCATCCAAGCCCCTTGTCAGGTTTCTATCGTCCAAGGCAATAAAGGAGGTAATCTCCGGATGACGGTCCAAATATTCACGAATCTCCGAGGTACGGGAATCAACGAAATCAAACCATCTATTCGGATCTCCCGGATATAGTTCACGCATTCTTTTGTCAATCTGTTGGCTGATATTCCGCCAGTCTTCAATCTTTTTATTAAGAGCAGTATAATCATTTAGGTTGTGTCTTTCGGAATCCAGGATGCAGAAAGTCGCATCTTCCAAATATTTATCCAAGCCATAAATGGCCAGGAATCCTCTCATGCGCCCCATCCCTCCCTCGCGCCAGTCGGACGAAAGGACGATGCGGGCACCTGTCGCATCAAGAATGCGGCGCAGACGCTCTACTGCATCTTTGTCCCAGTCAAAATATACGGCTCCAATATCACATTTGTTGGAATAGGAATAATTCGCGTAAGCCTCGTAATCAAAATCGGTATCTATCGTCTCGTTCAGATGGGCACAAATGTCCGGAATTTCATTCATGTGCCGGAATCGTTCCTGCTCTCCACAAGGCTGCAGCACGCCATCAATGTCAAGGAATAATGCTTTTTTCATATCATTCGTTTTTTGTTTTATATAGTCAGATAATCTTTAAAACAGCATATTATATTTAAGTAACAATGCAATTTGAATTCTGTTTATGCCAGAAAAATCATTCTACCCGTGCAATATATGCTCTTTGCAAAGATACCATTTTTATGCGTCTTTGGAAGCCTTATTTTCCTTTATCCACTTTTTCAATATTTGGATTTGTTTGTCATAAAGATTGCTTGTTCTATCAATAAAAGGCCGGTTCAGGAACAGAAAGAAAACGACGGCCATAATCTCTGAACTTTGTTGCAATGCTCGTTTCCGTGCACTACTGTCTTCTATTCCGGCAACATATTGAGCAAAAGATTGATATAAGAATGGGATATGCTCATCCCATGGGAATTGCAATTTTGTGAATAATCTTTTTATACCTTTCAATTTCGAGAGCAGATAACTATCCGGATCATTCACATCTTCTACTTTCTCGCCAAAAGAGGTCACCACCATCTCAGTCTGCCTGTCGAAAAAGGATTTCAGTTGTTCCATTTCTTCTGTTGTAAAATGTTCGGATACCTGCTCCATGATTTCCGTAGAATTGGCTACGGAATGTTCTTCTTGTTCTGTACACATAGTATTAAGTATAAAGTAGGGAGAAAAAGAAAACGGTTCCGCCCTAACCCGCTGTCTAACACCTCAACGAAGCTGGGAGCACATTAATGCTTCCCGCGGGGGTACGGAACCGCGTATCATGCATCAGCAGCGAGCATAAAAATGCCCGCTACTGAAATAGAAGCAGGTTCACTACTTCGTTGAGAATGGTTAGACATCACAAAGGTAATATCTTTTTTGAATAATCCCAATGTAGAAGTAGAGAATTTATTTGAAAGAAAACATTGGTCTTGTTTTCCACACTCTCCGGATTTGCAACTCAAGGCTTTTAATAGGTACTTAAAAGAAAATACTTACTTTTGTTACATGAAAGCTCATGAAATGCAAAAACTAATATAGTTTTTAAACAAATTCCACCTTCACGGTCTCACTATGGAGATAACTTGCTCATTATGAGAGGCTATTTAGTGGTGGTGGCAAAAATAGAGCGAGAGTAGTTACCCTCACGGTCTCACTATTGATTTACTTTTTCATTATCATAACATTCTGATTCATAACATAATGCCCCATTATCTGCATATATACCGCATTTCCATAGCCCCTGCATTTTTCTGCATTTTCACTCCATATAAATGCAAATATCGGCATTCTTTGATGCTTGCCATCGTGCAGTAAGAAGCTATCATGCCTGCAAGATTGCATTTTCATCGTATGTTTTTCGTCCTTCGTCTGTTTGATATTCCATTCACGACCAGTCAAATTTGCTTAGTCACAGCTGTGACTAACTCTAATCACGGTTGTGACTAACTTTAATCACGATTGTGATTAGACTTAATCACAGCCGTGACTAAGCAAACTTGTCAGGTCGCCGATGATACTTCGAAGGGATGAGGAACGGAAAAGTCAAAGAATAACTACATTTATATCTTGCAATCCGAATCCAAAAGCACTAAAAATATGTTGTATATAAAAATAGTACTATTAAATATGAAAAAGAGAACAGCGCTTTTTAATAGTAAGATTCGAGAGATGTCACCAAAAAGTAGTAACTTTGTGACTTATTTATGCACGTTTTAATTTCAATATACTAATTAAACAACAAATTCATGAAACTAAAAGCCTTACTAGCCTGCGCGGGGACAGGAATACTTCTTTGCACATCGTGCATCAAGGATGAAGCGCCTAATGCGGAAGCGGATATTCTTAGTTGTAAAGTGCCGGTAGAAATTCTAAAACGAGAACCTATTATTCAAAATAATAGTATTACTCTGATGGTGAAGCCAACTACAGATATCAAGCATCAAGCACCTGAATTTACTCTGACTGAAGGAGCTACTATCACTCCCCCCAGTGGCACGGAACTGGATTTTACAGATCCACAAAAGTATGTTGTGACCTCAGAAAGCGGCAAGTGGAAAAAGACCTATACCGTAACCTACACTATAGATGAGATTCCCACTTACTATGCATTTGAGGACACGCTAGTGACCGGTGAAAGTAAAGGCAACTATTTTATCTTTGCCGATAAAAACAATAAGGGAAGTCTAATGGATTGGGCAAGTGGAAACCCGGGATTCCGCCTGACAGGTGTGGCAGGGAGTGCCTATGACTATCCCACCGTACAAGACGATAATGGATACTCAGGAAAATGTGTTAAGTTAATAACCCGTGAGACCGGTTCTTTCGGAGCTAAATTAGGAATGCCTATTGCAGCCGGAAACCTCTTTATGGGAACATTCAACCTGGCTTCCGCCTTAACAGACGCATTGAAATCTACTCAGTTTGGGTATCCTTTCTACCATAAGCCTATTAAGCTTTCGGGATATTATAAGTTCACTTCCGGTGAAAAGTTCATGTCAAACGGACAAGTCGTACCCAATAAAAAGGATATTTTCAATATCTATGCTATGTTTTATGAAACTGATAATGATACAAGAACTTTGGACGGCTATTTCAAAGCCGATGGCTATGCAAACCCCAATCTGGTGGCACTGGCAATTATCAATAACCCTATCGAAACATCAACATGGACTCGTTTTGAGTTGCCATTTAAGTATAACTATGGGAAAGAGGTAGATATGGAAAAGTTGGAGGACGGCAGATATAACATCGCTATCGTCTTTTCATCCAGTATAGACGGGGATGTATTTGAAGGTGCACCCGGCAGCACGCTATGGCTGGATGAAGTAGAACTATCTTATGAAAAGTAAAAAAAGAAGAAATGAAGAAATATATCATTGCAACGGTTTGCCTGTTATTGGCAACTTTGCCCATAGAGGCGCAACGTGAAAGAACAAAGACTATTATCTGGTCTTCATTGCACGGTTTGGAATATGAAATAAAAGCCGGATTCAATATCGGTGGTACATTGCCCATTCCTTTTCCCGCAGAAATACGCTCGATAGATGCTTACAACCCTACCCTGTCTATCACTATAGAAGGGAATGTAACCAAATGGTTGGGAGAAACGCAGAAATGGGGAGTGATAACCGGTCTAAAGCTAGAGAATAAAGGTATGCGCACCAAGGCCACCGTGAAAGATTATAGCATGGAAATTATTGGTGATGGTGGAGAAAAGGTTGCCGGACACTGGACGGGAGGTGTACGCACCAAAGTACAGAATTCTTATTTGACTATTCCGATTCTTGCTGCTTACAAACTGACCCCACGGTGGAATCTGAAAGCAGGGCCATACTTCTCTTATTTAATGGATGGAGATTTCTCAGGGCATGTGTACGAAGGATATTTGCGTGAAAATGATCCTACAGGACCTAAGGTAGAATTTAATAATGGCAAAATTGCGACTTACGATTTCTCTACAGATCTACGCAAGTTCCAGTGGGGAGTGCAGCTGGGTGCTGACTGGAAAGCATTCAAGCACTTGAAAGTTTATGCAGACTTAAATTGGGGAATGAACGATATCTTCAAAAAGGATTTTAAGACAATAACTTTTGATATGTATGCGGTTTATTTGAATCTTGGATTTGGATATGCGTTCTAAGTGTCTCGTTCAAAGCGCATAGTGCCTTCTTCTATGAAACTCTTAATTCTGTTGCAAGAAAAGGATTTGTAAAGAACTTGATGAAAAAAGTGCGTCAAATTCGCAAAGGACGAAGGGAAAAGTCGTGTTACAACTTTTCACGAATCGCCGTTCTGAGGCTTCTGAGAAAATGAATTGTTTGTAAGTTGTTGATAATGAGTTCTGCGTCAAATTTGTAATTTACCCCTTAAAAATAGATAATATAAAGGAGATAAAAAAGTGGGGACTATGTAATGATAGCCCCCACTCCTCATTTATTAGATATTATTTTGTTCCTACGTAGTCTACTACAACTAACATCTTAGTAACATCAATCTTCAAAGTAAGATTTTTGCCATCAGCATCACCTGAAACAGAAGCTTCCAGTTCTCCCATACCCAAAGCAGACAAATCGACTGTTGCAGTTCCCTTCAATTCCAATTTATCACCTGAAGCCTTCACTGTACATGGTGCTTCAATAGTTATTGGAGTTGGTAAAACGCCTTCAATCGAAAAGTTACTCAAAACCACTTTTACACCATCATCAGATTTTACAACACTTATTGATGTTGCTTTATCCTTAACCACCGGTGCAGATGCAACAGATACATTCATTGCACCATTATAAGTCCCCACAATGTTGTCAACTGTCAAAGACTGCTTGTTGTCATCATCATCGTCATCGCTACAAGCAGTGAAAAGACAGACCGTGCATACCACAGCAAACAAATAATAAAAAATACTCTTTTTCATTGTTTTCTTATTTATTAATTAACACTTAAAGAATCATATCAAGATACGATTACTCATTCACAATTATTACTTTATCTACACACAGAGTACTACCGACAGCAGCTCTGTAGGCAGCTCCCTCTTTACTTGCCGCAAAAATTACAGCCAATTTATATTTCTTAGTAGCATCGTAGTCTTTTATATATTTCAGTTCCAATTTAAACGGAGTATACTCTTTCGTTCCACCATTAGTAAACATGGCAGAAGCTACAATCTTATCTGAAGTATAAATAGTAGTACCATTCAATGTTTCTGCATCATTCTCCACTTCATATAATACAGCAGAAATTGCACATTCATCTTTATCATCGGTTTTTTCACCTTTCTCATTATAAAAATCTGCCCCAGCCGTATACTTGAAATAACCGGTTACCTCCAACGGTTTTCTGTTATACTTTACACCAAAGGAAGTAGTAGCCATCGGATCTTGTATAGCTGCCATCGCATTAAAGCTACCCAAAAAAGCTGTTCCAGCTGTTACTTTAGGAATCTTTTGTCCCAGCAGGCTTCCTCCCTTTGTATCCACAGATTCCATAAGAATAGCATTTTCACCTGATACGCAATCAGAGGTAGGACGAACAGGATATTCACCTTCATATGTAAGACCACCACCCAAAATAGGACCCATATTTTTAATTAAAGCAACTGCACTATTGCAAGTAGCCCAACCGATAGGATTATATATATCGTCATACATTTCTCCCTTATTAGACCATTCCTCAAAGTCATGAGTAGGCCCTACAGCAGAAACAGAAACTGTATAAACATTTTCAGTTCCATCTTCTGCAATCACAGTATATTTTACTGCTGAATTAAAGTTTTGGGCAATGCCACTACCTGGAGTCACAATAGCTTTGTCAGAAACAGTAATCGTTGGAACCAGCATCTTTAAATGTTCAGCCTTTGCTGTATCGGCAATAACAAACGTAATGGTTTTATCAGCCTCGTCAATAACCGGAGTACCAATAACCAGAGAATCAACAGCAGCGACCTCTTTATCAAAAGTAAAGCTGGTAATTTGAGCTGCATTACTTTCGGTACCCTTCAAGCGGGTTCCCACATAAAGCACTTTTACTGTTTGCTTTAATTGCTTTACATCAATATTCAGATTAACAGTGGCTTTACCACCAGCTATTGTACTATTTTCAACAGTTACAGCACATTCTCCAACACCTGTCAGATTCAAAGTTTGAGAACCTGTAAAAGTATAACTGCTACCATTTTGTGCCAAAGTACAGTTCATAATTTGAATAGTACCTAAATTCATTCCATTAAAAATAAAATCTTTCAACTCTAGATTTATAGAACTATTACCAGCCTTTGATATTGCTATATTTTTAGGTAAATCCTTTCCTACAACAACTGCATCTAAAGAAATATCAAGAGTACCTTTATAAGTACCAGCAATTTCTTGTTCAATAGCTTGAGAGAAATCCGGATCATCATCATCACTACAAGATGTAAATACGCCTACCGAACATATTACGGCAAACAAATAATAAAAGAGATTCTTTTTCATTGTCTAGTTAAATTTTAAATTTATACTCGAAAAATCGTACAAAGATAACAAAAAGTTAAATTGCTTTCTCTTTTTATTGAGAATTAGAACACATTTTGCGTAAAATGGAACATCATTCCGGTTGCATTACTACCCCCAGTTTCTTTTTTCCATCCATCTTCACAATCAATGGCTTATCAAATCTCACGTGTCTGATAAACTTAGTTTCCTCTACGGCAGGTTGTGCATTCAGCAGTTCCTGATCGTAAACTCCATCTTTCATATAAGCATTAATGGTGAAATAACCGACTCCAAAAGAAGTAAGATTCTGAAAGAAATGTGTTCCCTGACTAGGGTCTACCCTATAATTGGTCAGACCTGCCTCCACAATAACACGAGCCGCCGAAATATGAGGCCACTTCACAGGAATACCTAGCCACGAGTCACTACTTCCCCAGCGACCCGGACCTACCAATATGTAGTGCTTTCCCTCATCCAAAAATTTACGATTCATTTTTTCTATTTCGTAAGCAATGGTAGGATTATTGGAAGCGGTGTAACCATCTGTCTTTACATAGATTACATCATAGATATCTTCCATAATGCCATGTCCCAATGAATTATAACTTCTTAATATAACATCTTCATCCTTAATAAGGTTCAAATCTTCCTCTAAATTTGCTTTTACATCTACCATCGGACGAATCTGCAACAGGTAGAAAGTGCCATTCTTCTTCTGCGGATTTAAAGTCACGGCAAACTCTATTTCGACAGGACGACGCATCTCACTCTGACCATATTCCTGCACCAACTGAAGGATGCGAGGCAAAGGGAACACATCATGCTGAAGCACATTGGCAAAAGTAATCACCTTGCGCCCACCGGGATAAATACCGTCACGAATCACCATGTCATAAGGATCATAAGTAGATGCGATGAAAGTCAACGCTCCGTCATTATCCGCTTCCTTCACCGGAAGTTTCAACAAATTGAAACCATCATCCAGCGAGAAATTCTGACCGGTATTCTTTAAATCGAGTGCATAGAACTGGGTTTGGGTTTCACGAAGCGCAATTTCCATTTCACTGGTCTGCAACACCTGATTGGGATGGTACGGGCAAACCCTCAACGTCAATCCTCCGTCTACAATATACTTACCCAATCCCAAGGCAAGGCTCACCGTTCCTTCTTCCGCTCTTTCATCTCCTATGGGATAATAATTGAGCGAACGGGCCACACCCGAAATGGAAGGATAGAAACGATCTCCATATTGCGTGCCGACTACTTCCTGCAAAATGACAGCCATTTTTTCCTGATCTATCACATTGCTGGTGGCCTGCATATATGCCTTACTATCCCTGTAATACACAGAAGCATATACTCCCTTTATAGCATCACTCAGCATACGGAGCATCTCATACTTATCATCCAGATAAGGTATCATATAAGTGGAATAGATACCTGCAAAAGGCTGATAGTGCGAATCTTCCAACAAACTGGAGGAACGGATGGCTATAGGAGATTTCACTACATCAAAGAATGCAAAGAAGTCTTCCACCAACCTGTCCGGCAACTTGGCACGGAGGAAGGATTTCAATATCGTATCATCGTCGGCATCACTCAGGGCAACCTGGTAAAGTCCGTTGGTATCCATAAATTCATCGAAGATGTCGGTACAAAGGACTACCGTCTTGGGAATAACCACAGTGGCATTCTCAAACTCGTCAAATTCAATATGGTGCTTTACCATATTATCTATAAATGCCAGACCACGCCCTTTTCCTCCCAACGAACCCTCACCAATGCGGGCAAAGTTGGAATAGCGGTCGAAACGGTCACGCTGGAATACGGCAACCACACCTTGATTCTTCATCTTACGATATTTCACTATCGCCTCGAAGATAATCCGGCGATGGGCATCAATATCTTGCAAGGACTCCCAAGTTATCTGCTTCAAGAACTCGGCAGGCGGAAACATGGCCCGGGAATACAGCCAGCGCGAAACGTGGTTACGACTGATATGATACAAGAAGGATTCTTTGGGAATGGCAAAGATTACATTCTGTAATTCTTTCAAATTCCGCACACGAGCCACTTCTTCCAGCGTATCGGGATTACGGAAGATAAAATCTCCGAAGCCGAAGTCATCAGAAACAATCTCGCGCAAGTCAATATTCATCTTTTTAGAGTTCTTGTCCACAAAGCTGGCTCCATAACGGGAAGCATATACCTTATTATCTACTTCCGCCGATTGCAGGATGAGAGGTATGAACGGATCACGGGAACGAATCTCGGCAAGCAGTTTGATACCTGCCATAGGATCTACCTCACCTGCACGCGGATAACGGGCATCGGTAATAACACCCAGCACGTTATTCGCATACTTATTATATAAGTCCATCGCTTCTTCATAGGTACGCGCCAGTACAATCTTGGGACGCCCCCTCATACGCAACGTGCGCTGGTGGGCATTCAATGCCTCGGTGGCAAACTCCTGGCTCTGCTGCAAAACGAACTTATATAAATTAGGCAATACGGAGGAATAAAAGCGGATGGAATCTTCGACCAGCAGAATCATCTGCACGCCTACCTCTTTTATATCATGCTCCAGATTCATCTTGTCCTCTATCAATTTTATGATAGAAACCAACAAGTCCGTATTTCCCAGCCAACAGAACACATATTCAAAGATACTCAGATCCTCATGCTCCATACGTGCCGTGATGCCATGTGAAAACGGGGTCAGCACCACCAACGGTATATGGGTGTACTTTTCCTTAATGCCCCGCGCAATATCAAAAGTGTCATTATTATCAGATCCCGGCATACAGATCACCAAGTCAAAAGTAGTATTTTCCAACTGCTTCCATGCGGCTTCCTCCGTAGACACCTGCGTAAAACGAGGCGGATAACGGAGACTAAGGTTCATATACTCATTGAAGATCTTCTCATCAATACGTCCGTCGTCCTCCAACATGAAAGCATCATACGGATTTGCTACCAGCAGGACATTAAAGATTCGCTTGGTCATGAGGTTTACAAACGAAGTGTCCTTGAAATATAACTGATTTAATTTTAACTTGCTGAGCATGATTATTAGATTTACGCAGTTAATGTAATAGCAAAATACGTCAATAATATTGTTTTATGCAACTTATTCGCAAGAAAAAAGAACTTTTGGGTATAGGCCTTCCATGTGGAAGATTAACTTTTTATCACTCCTACCCTAAAATTTCATCTAAAATATTTTGCCAATTCATTTAAAAACATACCTTTGCAGCAGAAAACATTTTCATTTTGTCAAAACCTTAAATGCTTAATAAATTATGGATATTAATCAAATCATGTCCTCTCTTGAGGCAAAACACCCTGGTGAATCAGAGTACTTGCAGGCTGTAAAAGAAGTCCTGCTTTCTATCGAAGATATTTATAATCAACACCCAGAATTTGAGAAAGCGTCCTTAATTGAACGACTGGTTGAACCGGATCGTATCTTTACATTTAAGGTGCCTTGGGTAGATGATAAAGGTAAAGTGCAGGTAAACTTGGGTTACCGCGTTCAGTTTAACAACGCCATCGGCCCGTACAAAGGCGGTATCCGTTTCCATGCTTCTGTAAACCTCTCTATCCTGAAATTCTTAGGATTTGAACAAACATTCAAGAATGCCCTTACTACATTGCCTATGGGTGGTGGTAAAGGTGGTTCCGACTTCTCTCCGCGCGGTAAGAGCGATGCTGAAATCATGCGCTTCTGCCAGGCATTCATGCTGGAATTGTGGCGCCATGTAGGTCCTGATATGGACGTACCTGCCGGTGACATCGGTGTGGGTGGTCGCGAAGTAGGCTATATGTTTGGTATGTATAAGAAGTTGACCCGTGAATTTACAGGTACATTTACCGGTAAAGGCTTGGAATTCGGCGGTTCATTGATCCGTCCCGAAGCAACTGGTTTCGGCGGTCTGTACTTCGTTAACCAAATGTTGAAAGCTAAAGGTATCGACATTAAAGATAAGACTATAGCAGTTTCCGGTTTCGGCAACGTAGCTTGGGGTGCAGTAACTAAAGCAACTCAATTGGGTGCCAAAGTCGTTACCATCTCCGGTCCGGACGGATATATATATGATCCGGATGGAATCAGCGGCGACAAGATAGATTATATGTTGGAATTACGTGCATCAGGCAACGACATCGTAGCTCCTTATGCAGAAAAATATCCCAATGCCAAGTTCGTTCCGGGACGCCGTCCATGGGAAGTTAAGGTAGATATTGCACTTCCTTGTGCAACTCAGAATGAATTAAATGGCGAAGATGCTTGTTATTTAATAAAAAATTCCGTTCTTTGCATCGGAGAAATTTCCAATATGGGTTGCACCCCCGAAGCAATTGATGCATTTATCGAAAATAAGATAATGTATGCTCCGGGTAAAGCAGTAAATGCAGGTGGTGTTGCAACATCAGGTTTGGAAATGAGCCAAAATGCAATGCACCTCAGTTGGACAGCCCCTGAAGTAGACGAAAAGCTCTATGGTATTATGATGGGAATCCACGAACAGTGTGTTAAATATGGTACAGAAGCTGATGGATACATCAACTACGTAAAAGGAGCAAATATTGCAGGCTTCATGAAAGTGGCTCATGCAATGATGGCTCAAGGAGTTGTATAAAAAGTAGTCTATTGGCATAAAAAATATCTCGTTTAGTTGTATTTGTATTTTGTATTGTAGCTTGCGCTGCCCGCCTGTGAAGGTATGGCAGCGTTTTTTTATGATATATCCAATCTTTTTTTATACATTTGTAGCTGTAACTTAATTCACATAAAAAAACAGTGATGGAAATATTACAACTAGATGGTCTTGAACCTCAATTATTCACCTTAATTGGACCATTGGCTATGAACCCTAAAGTTCTGAAAGCTAATAATAATTATCCATTTAAGACTACGGCACGTTTCCAGTGGTATGTCGCTATCAGCGATGAGAACGTAATTGGATTTATCCCCGTAGAAAAAAAAGGTGATAGCTTCGTTATAAACAACTATTATGTTTATGATGATAATTCAGAGGTGCTAAAGGAGCTGCTGAGAGCAGTAAAGCCAAAGAATAATTTATATGCTATCGTACAAACCAAGCACGAACAAGCGTTTGCTAATTGTGGTTTTCAGATAGAACATCGGTGGACTAACTATATAAAAATGATATACAGCGCAGACAAAAAATGAATAATAAAAGACCTAAAGGAGAGAATGTCTATCAACTAATACAAAGACGGCTCAAATTTTTATTTAATGAGTTTGATAATATATATGTTTCGTTTTCCGGTGGAAAAGATAGCGGTGTCTTACTAAATCTATGTATCCAATACATTAGAGAAAACAATTTGGATAGAAAAATCGGTGTGTTCCATATGGATTATGAAGCACAATATCAAATGACAACCGACTATGTAGAACAGACTTTCAGAGAAAACCTGGATATTCTTGATATCTATCACGTCTGTGTACCTTTCAAAGTAGTGACTTGCGCTTCCATGTTCCAGACCTATTGGCGTCCGTGGGACGAAGATATGCATGCACACTGGGTACGCCCTATGCCCAAGAATTGTTATACCAAAGAAGACTTTCCGTTCTTTAATAATGAAATGTGGGATTACACATTCCAAACTTCATTTGCAGAATGGTATCACAAAAAGAATGATGCAGTGCGTACCTGCTGCCTGGTGGGCATCCGCACACAGGAAAGTTTGGACCGATGGAGAACGATTCATGGGAATAACCGTCTGAACAGTTACCACAATCTGATGTGGACCAGACGCCTGGGATATGACTTGTACAATGCCTACCCCATTTATGACTGGACAACGGAAGATATATGGACTGCCAATGCCCGGTTTAAATGGTCTTTCAATCAAATGTACGAGCTTTATTATAAAGCCGGAGTACCTTTGGACAGACAACGCGTAGCAAGCCCGTTCCTGAGTACAGCCCAAGAAACCCTCAAACTATATAAAGTTATCGACCCCAATACCTGGGGAAGACTACTGGGACGTGTAAACGGAGTAAACTTCACCGGAATATATGGTGGAACCAGAGCTATGGGATGGCAGAATATCAAGTTACCGGAAGGATATACATGGAAAGAATATATGTATTTCCTGCTGGATACACTGCCGGAAGAAACCAAGCAAGCCTATCTGGAGAAACTAAGAGTGAGCAGGGAGTTCTGGAAATACAAAGGCGGGTGCCTGGATTTATCAACCATCCGCAAACTGACCGACCTGGGTGTAAAATTCTATGTGCAGAAAAAGACTAATTACAAGACGGACAAACTTCCCGTACAAATGGACTATCTGGATGATATTGACATTTCAGAGTTCAAGGAAATACCGACTTACAAACGTATGTGCATATGTATTCTGAAGAATGACCATATATGTAAATACATGGGATTTGCCCTAACCAAGAAAGAAAAATTGAGAAGAGACAGAGTGATGCAGAAATATAAAAATATTATCAGATGAAAGAAGAATACGAAAGTCCCGTATATCACGTACACCGTATACCGGTAGAAAAAGTACGTGCCAACAGTTATAACCCGAACCACGTAGCAGCTCCCGAAATGAAGTTGCTGGAATTAAGTATATGGGAAGATGGATACACCATGCCATGTGTATGCTATTATATTCCGGAGGAAGATATATACGAGTTGGTGGATGGTTACCATCGTTACTGTGTACTTAAAACCTCAAAACGAATATTCGAAAGAGAGAAAGGCCTGTTGCCGGTCGTTATCATTCAAAAAGACTTATCAAACCGAATGGCAAGTACCATCCGTCACAATCGCGCCCGTGGTACACACAGCATAGAACTGATGGTAGATATTGTTGCCGAACTGACCAAAGCAGGCATGAGCGACGAATGGATTAAAAAGAATATAGGTATGGATGCCGATGAGTTATTACGACTCAAACAAATATCCGGATTAATGGAACTTTTTGCAGACAAGGAGTTCAGCATACCTCAAGATTAAAAACTAATCAAAAGAAAGAGCCGCCCTCGAAAGATCGAAAGGCGGCTCTTTTTATTTTTTATTGTACTGATTAAAGAGCACCTACTTCGTGCAAAGCAGCGTTAGTCTTGCGAACAGCAGCAGCACTTGTAGCAAATTTAGCTTTTTCTTCTTCGTTCAAAGGCAATTCAACGATCTTTTCGATACCGTTCTTACCCAAGATTACAGGAACACCACAGCAGATGTCTGATTCACCATATTCACCTTCCAAAGCTACAGAGCAAGGAACCATCTTCTTCTGATCGTGAAGGATAGATTCAACAACGAATGCACCAGCAGCACCCGGAGCATACCATGCAGAAGTACCCAGCAACTTAGTCAGGGTAGCACCACCAACCATAGTGTCAGCAGCAACTTTTTCCAAAGCTTCAGCAGACAGGAAGTTAGTTACAGGCATACCTTTGTATGTAGCAAAGCGAGTCAAAGGAATCATAGTAGTATCACCGTGACCACCGATCACCATACCTTCTACTTCGTTTGCATTGCAACCCAAAGCCTGAGACAAGAAATATTTGAAACGTGAGCTATCCAAAGCACCACCCATACCGATGATTCTGTTCTTCGGCAAACCTAAAGCCTTCAATGACAGGTAAGTCATTGTATCCATCGGGTTAGAGATAACTACGATGATAGCATTAGGAGAATATTTCAATATGTTCTGAGCAACTGATTTTACGATTCCGGCGTTTACACCAATCAGTTCTTCACGAGTCATACCCGGCTTGCGAGGAATACCTGAAGTGATTACTACAACGTCAGAGTTAGCAGTTTTTTCATAATCGTTAGTGCAGCCTACCACAGTTGTGTCGAAACCCAACAGCTGAGCTGTCTGCATCATATCCATTGCTTTACCTTCTGATACACCTTCTTTAACGTCCAGCATTACTACTTCGTCTGCCACTTCGTTAAAAGCAAGTACATTTGCACATGTAGCACCTACGTTACCTGCGCCTACTACGGTTACTTTTGACATAATCTCTATAATTTATTTAAAGTTGATAATAAAATCGTCTTCTTAAAAGCACCGCAAAGTTACAATGATATTCCGAATTAAAGAAAAATTTCCGTAATATTTTTCGGGCAGTCTACATAAATTATTGTACTTTTGCCCAAAATTGAATATAACACTATGGATAAGAGCAAAAAACTGATTATTGTCATTATTCTGCTGATCGTTATCATCGGCGGAGTTTCTTTTTATGCTTTCCATCAAGCAAAAGAGAATAAAGAAATGAGTGAACTGTTTGCCGTTGAAAAACTGGAAATGGAGAATGAGTACACTACTTTCGCCACCCAATATGATGAACTCCAGGTACAGATAAACAACGACTCGCTGCGCGAGAGGTTAGAGAGTGAAAAACTGAAAACACAACGGTTGCTGGAGGAATTGCGCCAGGTAAAGACCAGCAATGCCGCCGAAATAATGCGCTTGAAGAAAGAGTTGAAAACGGTTCGTGCCGTACTGCGCACCTATGTGATACAAATAGACTCACTGAACAAACTGAACCAGGCGTTGGCAGAAGAAAACCAGGAAGTGAAGCAAAAATATACGCAGGCTACCCGCCAAATCAGTAACTTGTCCCAAGAGAAGAAGAATCTGAATGAAAAGGTTACCCTTGCTTCCCAACTGGATGCAACCGGCATCAGCATCGACCCCAGAAACAAACGCGGCAAATCTGCCAAGAAAGTGAAGGACGTGAAGAAGATAGCCATTTCATTCACCATCGTCAAGAACATCACCGCCAAGACAGGTGAGCGCACCTTATATATACGCATAGCCAAACCGGACAACGATGTATTGACCAAGAGTGCTTCAAACACCTTCCCATACGAAAACCGCGACTTGGCCTATTCTATCAAGAAATACATAGAATACACCGGAGAGGAGCAAAATGTAACCGTATATTGGGATGTAGAAGAATACCTGCCTGCCGGAACTTACCATGTGTACATCTTTGCCGATGGTACAATGATAGGACAACAAGCATTCAGCATGAAATAATTATTTGTAATATCTTATGCCCCAAAGGAGAAGCTGAATGGTCAGTTTCTCCTTTTTTGTATCTTTTCACTCCTCTATTCTTGCGGTTTCGCATTTAAGTCGTATATTTGCATCGTTGCATAAGCAACTGTAATCACTCAAAGTATCAACACAACAATGAAGAAAATATTCGGTTTTATCCTATTTATAGGGAGTTCGTTAGGGGTTACGGCCCAAAATGTGCTAAGTCTGGATAGTTGTCGTGCTTTGGCACTAACAAACAATAAGGAGTTGCATATGTCTTCTGAAAAGATCAATGCAGCGCATTATGAGAAAAAAGCCGCATTCACCAACTTCCTACCCAAGATCTCGGCAATGGGAACCTATATGCGCACCGAAAAAGAAATATCTTTATTAAGCGACGAACAGAAAGGAGCCATCAGCAATATAGGAACGGTGGCACAAGGTTCCATACAAGAGACTTTTCAACAACTGGCGGCATCCAATCCCGCATGGGCGCAACTACTGGAACCGCTCGCCCCCATGATTCCGGGGATAGGAAGCACACTGAACGGCGTGGGGCAAGGATTGGTAGATGCCTTGCACACTGATACCCGCAATATGTATGCAGGAGCCATTACCCTCACCCAACCCATCTACATGGGAGGCAAAATTGTTGCCTACAACAAAATCACCAAATATGCCGAGCAACTGGCCGAATCACAACATGCCACCGGTATGCAAGATCTTATTTTGAACACCGACAAAGCATATTGGCAAGTTATTTCATTGGTCAACAAAAAGAAACTGGCAGAAAGTTTCCTGCAACTGGTGCAACAACTGGATAGCGATGTAGACAAGATGATTGCCGAAGGAGTGGCAACCAAAGCCGATGGCCTAAGCGTAAAAGTAAAAGTGAACGAGGCCGAAATGACCTTGACGCAAGTGGAAAACGGACTCAGCCTTTCCAAGATGGTGCTGTGCCAACTTTGCGGATTGCCATTAGACTCAGAAATAATATTGGCAGACGAAAATATAAAGGACTTGACACTCCCCGCAACAGAGACGGAAAGCAATGTAGCGACCGCCCTTGCCAACCGTGAAGAACTGCGAAGCCTGAACTTAGCTACAAAGATTTATGACCAGAAAGTAAACGTAACCCGTGCCGACTTCCTCCCCTCAGTTGCCCTGACCGCCAATTATATGGTTACCAATCCTTCAATGGTGAATGGTTTTGAACGGAAGTTCCGGGGCATGTGGGCAGTAGGCGCTATGGTGCAGATCCCTATCTGGAACTGGGGCGAAGGCATGTATAAGGTAAAAGCGGCAAAAGCGGAAGCCAACATAGCCCGTTACCAACTGGCAGATGTACGCGAGAAGGTAGAACTGCAAGTGAACCAGGCATCTTATAAAGTAAATGAAGCAGCAAAACGACTGACCATGGCAGACAAGAACATGGAAAAAGCCAATGAAAACCTGCGCTATGCCAGACTGGGATTTACAGAAGGTGTGATTCCTACCAGCAATGTACTGGAAGCACAGACCGCCTGGCTATCGGCACAGTCGGACAAGATAGACGCACAAATTGATGTGAAGCTGACCGAAGTTTATTTACGCAAATCAATGGGAACATTAAAATAAAAACAAGATATGGCAGAAAGAACACAACGCAGCAATATTTTGCTGGCATTTATTTCTTTGACGGCAGTCATTGTAATCGTGTCACTGATTGGTTTCTTTACACTGGGCAAAGGTCCTGAGATCATTCAGGGACAAGCAGAAGCCGATGAATATCGCGTATCCAGTAAAGTGCCGGGACGCATTTTGGAATTTAGAGTGAAAGAAGGAGACAAAGTAAAAGCCGGTGATACACTGGTGATTCTTGAGGCTCCCGATGTAATGGCAAAACTATCTCAGGCACAAGCAGCCGAACAAGCGGCACAGGCAATGAGTGAAAAGGCACAACGCGGCACGCGCCAGGAACAACTGCAAGCCGCCTACGAAATGTGGCAGAAAGCAAAAGCCGGAGTAGAGATAGCCGAAGTATCCTACAAACGCGTAAACAACCTTTTCCAGCAAGGCGTAATGTCTGCACAAAAGCGTGATGAAGCCAAAGCGCAGTTTGACGCCATGACCGCCACCGAAAAAGCAGCCCGTTCACAATACGAAATGGCAAAGAACGGTGCGCAACGCGAGGACAAGGACGCTGCCGCCGCACAAGTGGAACGCGCCAAAGGAGCCGTTGCCGAAGTTTCTTCTTACATAGACGAAACGATTCTGACGGCTGCCACCGATGGAGAAGTAACCGAAATCTTCCCCAAAGCAGGCGAGCTGGTAGGAACCGGAGCACCGATCATGAACATAGCCCGACTGAATGATATGTGGGTCACCTTCAATGTGCGTGAAGACTTCCTGAAAGACTTTACCGTAGGAAGTGAAATCAGTGCATTTATCCCTGCATTTGATAAAGAGGTGAAGTTCAAGGTGACTTACATGAAGGACTTGGGCACATATGCCGCCTGGAAAGCCACAAAGACAACCGGACAGTTTGACTTAAAGACATTTGAAGTAAAAGCTGTTCCCACAGAAACAGTAGAAGGATTACGCCCGGGAATGAGCGCCATTATAGAGAAATAAATGACAAAAAGTTACATCCATATCATCCTCCAGATAGCCCGACGCGAAGTTTTCCGCATCGCCACAAGGCCGCTATACCTGTTCTGCATGATCATAGCCCCCTTGTTTTGCTACATCTTCTTCACTACGTTGATGTGGAACGGACTTCCCACGGACTTACCCGCAGGAGTAGTAGACTTAGATAACACAGCCACCACCCGCAGCATCATCCGCAACCTGGACGCTTTTCAGCAAACCAAAGTCGTAGCACACTACGCCAGTTTTGCCGATGCCCGAAAGGCAATGCAGCAAGGAAAGATTTACGCTTTCTACTACATTCCCCGGGAAACCACGGAGAAAGCATTATCCAGCCGCCAGCCCAAAGTTTCTTTCTATATCAACTATTCCTATCTGGTAGCCGGATCTTTACTCTATAAAGACCAACGCACCATGTCCGAACTGGCAGGCGGCGCCATCACCCGCGCCACCTTGTACGCCAAGGGAGCCACCGAAGACCAAGCCATGGCATTCCTGCAACCCATCGTCATTGATACCCATGTGCTGAACAACCCGTGGCTCAACTATTCCGTCTACCTCAGCAACACCATCATACCGGGTATCCTGATGCTGCTCATCTTCATGACCACCGTCTACACCATCGGCAGCGAAATGAAGACCAACACCCAAAAGGAATGGATGGGCATGGCAAACAATTCCATCACTTTGGCGCTGACCGGCAAACTGTTGCCGCAAACCATCGTGTTCTTCATCATGACCACCTTTTATAATGTATATCTGTATGGCTTCCTGCATTATCCGTGCAACAGCGGCATCCTGCCGATGCTCATTGCCGGACTGCTGCTGGTACTATCCTCACAAGCCTTCGGAATTTTCCTGTTCGGACTGTTCACCACCGTCCGCCTGGCACTGAGCGCCGCCTCCTTGTGGGGAGTCATTTCCTTCTCCATCTCCGGCATGAGTTTCCCGGTGATGGCTATGCACCCCGTGTTGCAAGCATTGGCAAACCTCTATCCGCTGCGCCACTACTTCCTTATTTATGTAGACGTGGCACTCAATGGATACCCGTTGATCTATGCATGGCATTCCCTGGTGGCACTGATGTTGTTCATGCTACTGCCTTTCTTTGTACTGAAAAGACTGCGCACAGTGTTGTTACAATATGTATATATCCCCTAAACGATAAGCGGTTATGAAAGATCAGAAATTCAAAGATATTGTTTCACAAGGCATTACCGACCTTTTCTACATTTGGTGGCAAGAACTGAAAGCGGCGGTAAAGGATCAAGGTGTGCTTATTTTCTTTATCGTGGTTCCGCTGGGCTACCCGTTGCTCTACACCTTTATATATACCAATGAAACGGTGCGCGAAGTCCCCGCCGCCGTAGTGGACAACAACCGTTCCAGCCTCAGCCGCGAATACCTGCGACTGGTAGATGCGGGAGCCGACCTGCAAATCGTATCCCATTGCAGCGACCTCGAGGAAGCAAAGACCCTGCTGAAAGACGGCAAAGTATATGGCATCATTTATATCCCGGAAAGTTTCAGCCGCGATATTTCCAAAGGAATACAAACCCACGTCACCCTATACTGCGACATGAGTGGAATGCTGTACTACAAGGCCATGCTGACCTCCAATACCAACGCTTCGCTCATGATGAACAAGCAGATAAAGATAGAGCGAGCCGGCAACACGACCGACCGCCAGGACGAAGTAAGCACTACTCCCATTGAGTATGAAGACATTTCCATCTTCAATCCTCAAAACGGTTTCGCCAGCTTCCTGATTCCTGCCGTACTGATACTGATTATTCAGCAAACCTTGCTGCTGGGTATCGGACTGTCCGCCGGAACTGCCCGCGAAAACAACCGCTTCCGCGACCTGGTTCCCATGAGCCGACACTATCACGGCACATTGCGCATCGTGCTGGGCAAGTCGCTCACTTACTTTATGATATATGCTATCATGACTACCTATATGCTTTGCTTGGTTCCCAAGATGTTCAGTCTGGTACAGATTGCACAAGCAAGCACCTTGCTGGCATTTATGCTACCTTATTTATTAGCATGTATTTTCTTTGCGATGACTTGTTCCATCTTTATTCATCACCGGGAATCGTGTATGATGATTTATGTCTTTACTTCGCTACCACTGTTATTCATTTCGGGCATTTCATGGCCCGGTGCGGCTGTTCCCCAGTTTTGGGAGGTTATTTCGTGGATATTCCCTTCCACTTTCGGCATCAACGGATTTGTGCGGATCAATAATATGGGGGCTGTCCTTGCAGATGTGGCAACAGAGTACAAGGCGTTGTGGATACAGACTCTGGTCTACTTCATTACCACCTGCGTGGTTTATCGCCATCAGATAACGATGAGCCGCAAACATGTGTATGAGCGGCTGAAAGAGATGCAGAAGAAGCATCTCTCCCAAAAATCCGTATAGTAAAGTATCATCAAGTAAAAGTAACTTCATCCCCTCTTGAGAGGGGGTAGGGGGTGTGTGAAATACATCAGCTTATGTATTTGTTTATGTATTCTAACACACCCCCACCCCTCTCAAGAGGGGATGAAGTTACATTAGACTATCATTAACGAATGATATACAGAAAAGTCGACTTCCCCTATCTTTTCCCCTCCTTTCCTGTCCTTTTCTTCTCTTTCTCTCTCATATTTTACAGCTTTCAATGTTTTATTCGCAGCTTTTTCTTACCTTTGCGCCCAAATGTCAACAACTTAAGCATGAAAGAATTTATACGCATCTTACGCCGTTTCGTTCCCCCATATAAGAAGTACCTCATACTGAGTACCATATTCAATATCCTATCAGCCATTTTGAATATATTCTCTTTCAGTCTCATCATACCCATCCTGCAAATACTTTTCAAGATGCAGGAAGCCAGTTACTCCTTCATCCCCTGGGATGCCGACCAATCACTGAAAGACATAGTAATCAACAACTTCTACTACTACGTAACCCAACAAATAGAACTGCGCGGCGCCAGCACCACCCTACTAATATTAGGTCTTTTCCTTGCCGTTATGACTTTCATGAAAACCATGTGCTACTTCATGTCCTCCGCCACACTGATCCCCATCCGCACAGGCATTGTAAGAGACATCCGCGTACAACTCTACAGAAAACTACTCAGCCTGCCCATGGGCTTCTTCTCCGAAGAACGCAAAGGAGACATCATTGCCCGCATGAGTGGCGACGTAGGCGAAATAGAAAACAGCATCATGTCCTCTCTAGATATGTTATTCAAGAACCCCATTCTTATCCTGTTCTACTTTGGTACACTGGTCGTTATCAGTTGGCAACTCACGCTGTTCACCCTTGCCATCCTCCCGCTGATGGGTTGGATCATGGGACAGGTGGGCAAAAAGCTGAAAAGAAGATCCCTTGTGGCACAAGGCATGTGGAGCGACCTGATGTCCCAACTGGAAGAAACATTGGGCGGACTGCGCATCATCAAAGCCTTTAATGCAGAAAAGAAGATGAACACCCGCTTCCTCGACTCAAACAACATCTTCCGTAACACGATAAACAAGGTAAATACCCGCCAACAGTTGGCACACCCCATGAGCGAGTTCCTGGGTACGGTGCTGATTGTCATTGTCCTATGGTTTGGCGGTACATTGATATTGAACAACAACAGTTCCATCACCGCCCCCTCCTTTATCTTCTATCTGGTGATTCTTTACAGCGTTATCAATCCGTTGAAGGAATTCTCAAAAGCCGGATACAACATACCGAAGGGACTTGCCAGCATGGAACGTGTGGATAAGATTCTGCTGGCGGAAAACAAAATGAAGATTATCCCGAATCCCGTACATATCGGCCCATTGAAAGATAAGATAGAATACCGCAATGTATCTTTCAAGTACGAAAACCAATGGGTATTGCAGGACATCAACCTTACCATCCAAAAAGGAAAGACCGTTGCATTGGTAGGACAGTCCGGTTCCGGAAAGTCTACGATGGTAGACCTCCTTCCCCGCTACTATGATGTACAGGAGGGTGAGATATTGATTGACGGAGTGAATATAAAGGACACCACTTTGTTCGATTTGCGCAGCATTATGGGTAATGTAAACCAAGAAGCCATCTTGTTCAATGATACTTTCTTCAACAATATTTCTTTCGGCGTAGAGAATGCAACGATGGAACAAGTGATGGAAGCTGCCAAGATAGCCAATGCCCACGACTTTATCATGGCTAGCGAGAATGGCTACGACACCATGATCGGCGACCGTGGCGGCAAACTTTCCGGCGGACAACGCCAGCGCATCAGCATTGCCCGTGCCATATTAAAGAATCCTCCTATCCTTATTCTGGACGAAGCGACTTCGGCCCTCGACACGGAAAGTGAACGCATGGTGCAGGATGCCTTGGAGAAGCTGATGAAGAACCGCACTACCATTGCTATTGCCCACCGCCTTTCTACCATCCGCAATGCCGATGAAATTTGTGTGCTGCACGAAGGCCGAATCGTAGAGCGCGGCAAGCATGACGAGTTGCTGGCACTGGACGGATATTACAAGAGGCTATGCGATATGCAGCAGATGCGATAAAGAGCTATAAATAAAGATAATAAAGAGGGGGTAACTCCGAAGCAGCTATCAAATGGTCACTAGTAGGGGCAGGGTTTGCCTGCCCGAATACACAAGGCGAACTATTTTCGGGCGGGCAAACCCTGCCCCTACAACAAAACGATAGCAAATTCTAGTTTTGACACAGCCCCTTCATCATTTTGTTACCTTTATTATTTAGTACCTCCTTCCCCTATAACTAAGGCATCCTTTCCTTTTAAGTAAGCCCTTTTAAACCGTTAACTTCTATATCCCAAGCCTTGGGATTTAAATCCCAAGTGCAGAGATTTAAATCCCAAAGCTATGGAGTTAACTCCCAAGGCTTGGGATATAGAACCTATCAGTATATAAAGCCTTAACCATATATAGAAAAAGGAATACCCATACACTAAAGAAGCATTAATGGGTTGGGAAAAACAGAAGCACATACTAAAAAAACAATGATTTCACACTAATTAACCGCCAAAGATACTACTTATTACGAATATTTCGTAGATTTGCGAAAACATCGTAATAAACTCATAATCATATGGAAAAGTTAACGATACAAGAAGAAGAAGTAATGCTCCACATCTGGAGTATGGGAGAGTGCTTCGTGAAAGACATTGTAGCAAGATTCCCCGAACCCCAGCCACCGTACACCACCGTGGCATCTATTGTGAACAACCTGAAACGAAAAGGCTATGTTGCCGCACGACGTTTCGGAAACACCTATCAGTACTCTCCGCTGATAAAGCAAAGTGAGTACAAACGCACCTTTGTAGGAGGAGTGGTACAAAACTACTTTGCCAATTCCTACAAGGAAATGGTATCTTTCTTCGCCAAAGAACAGAAAATCTCTGCCGACGACTTGAAAGACATCATCGACCTGATAGAGAAAGGAAAAGAAAAATAATTCCCCATTAACCCTGCTAATACTGTAACTATGGCACCCGAACTGATCTATATGCTGAAAGTAAACATAGGTATCGCCTTGTTTTATGCTTTCTACAAGTTGTTTTGCTGCCGCGACACCTTCTTTCAATGGCGCCGCATCACATTGCTGAGCTTTCTTACACTCTCTTTTCTATATCCGTTGCTGAACATACAGGCTTGGGTGAAGGAACAACCGGTTATCAATGAGCTGGCAGACTATTATGCCTTACTGATGATGACGGATACTGCCACGGCAAATACAAACGCAGCCACAGAAACAGCCGCCACACTGCCTGTACCCGATTTAATGTCTTTGCTGATTATCGTTTACGTCTGCGGTGTCCTGATTCTGAGTGTACGCTTTATCATCCAGTTGCTCAGCATCTTCCGCCTGGTATTGAAAAGCAAGGAAGTGACCATAGACAATGTTCGGGTACGAAGCCTTTCCGATCCGGAAAATCCTTTCTCATTCTGGCAATGGGTGTTTATTTATCTGCCGGGACTGAAAGAAGATGAAAGAAAGGAGATCATGACGCACGAGTTGACCCATGTGCGGCAATGGCATTCTATAGATGTGATTCTCAGTGAAATAGTCAATATAGTTTGCTGGATGAACCCTTTCATGTGGTTGCTGAAAGCAGAAATAAGGCTGAATCTGGAATATCTTGCCGACCATACGGTGATGGAGTCCGTAACCGACACCCGCCAATACCAGTACCACCTGCTGGGACTGGCCAATCAAAGTAAACAAACCGGTTTATATAATAATTTCAACTTATCACACTTAAAAAACAGAATTATGATGATGAACAAAAAAAGAACCCGCACAACAGGGCGTATCAAATATGCCCTGTTTGCACCGCTGGCCGCTGCTCTACTCTTGGTCAGCAACATTGAGGCTGTGGCCCGGACGGCGGAACACTTCGCCGATAAGGTGACAGATGCTACCACTGTCTCCGCCACTGCCACCGATCCTGCTATTGCACAGGAAGTTACGCCGCCACAAGATGATCCGGTGTTCCAAGTAGTGGAATATATGCCCGAATATCCCGGAGGAATGGGTGCATGCATAGAATTCATAAAGAACAACGTCAAGTACCCGGCAAAGGCGGAAGTCCTCAAAAGAGAAGGAAAAGTCATAGTGCAATGCACTATTGAAAAAGACGGCACGCTGAGTGATATAAAAGTAGCACGAAGCGTAAGTCCGGAACTGGACCAAGAGGCAATACGTGTAGTAAGCACCATGCCCAAATGGAAACCGGGGATGCAAAGGGGAAAAGCAGTGCGGGTAAGATATTCACTGCCTGTGACTTTCAAGCTGAAAGGGAACAATAAAAAAGCATCAACCAATGAAGAAGATCCACGTATCACCGGTCCGGATGCCAACGGAGTGTACACGGTGGTAGAAGATATGCCCCAATATCCCGGAGGAATGCAGGCTTGCTTGGATTTCATCGGCAAAAACACTCAATACCCGGCTACTGCCCATAAAGATGGCATACAAGGGAGAGTTATTGTACAATTCATAGTGGAGAAAGATGGTACGCTGAGTAACGTGCGCATTGTGCGCAGCGTCCGCCAAGACGTAGATGACGAGGCAATACGGGTGGTAAAAACAATGCCGACATGGACTCCCGGAAAGCTTAAAGGAAAAGCGGTACGCTGCAAATATACGCTGCCTGTGACCTTTCATTTACAATGAAACGTGATGAAAGGAGATGAAACGTAGTTTTGCTTTTTCTTATAATTCATAGTAATATGCGAAAAGGGGATTCCGGCAAGAATCCCCTTTTTCATTGAATAAATCTGCATTTCTGAACCCACCAACAGGTTATTTATGCATTTCCACAATATGTGTCGGTGCCTGTTCGGCATTGCGCTTCTCGGTCTGCTTCACCACGTTCTCTGCCAGTTCCAGGAAGGCACGGCCGGTTATGGTGTCCTCACTTAATGCAGCCGGAGTTCCTTTGTCACCATTCTCACAGATGCTTTGGACAATAGGAATTTGTCCCAGCAAAGGAACGTTCATTTCTTCTGCCAACTGCTTTGCTCCTTCTTTTCCAAAGATGTAATATTTGTTTTCGGGCAATTCGGCAGGAGTAAACCAAGACATATTTTCTACCAGTCCCAAGATGGGTACGTCCACTTTATCATTGGTGTACATATTGATACCCTTGCGAGCATCTGCCAAGGCTACCTGCTGCGGAGTGCTGACAATCACTGCTCCCGTAATGGCAAGAGTCTGCACCAGTGTCAAGTGAATATCGCTGGTTCCCGGAGGGGTATCGAGGATAAAATAATCCAATTCTCCCCATTGAGCATCACCTATCAGTTGCTTCAATGCATTGCTAGCCATGCCGCCGCGCCACAGAGTTGCCTGGTCGGGATCTACAAAGAAACCGATAGACAGTAACTTAATTCCATACTTTTCAACCGGGATTATCAGGTCACGGCCATCTATCTGTTCGGCATAGGGACGGGCATCTTCTACCTGAAACATCTTGGGAACGGAAGGGCCGAAGATGTCAGCATCCAGCAAACCTACTTTATAGCCTAGCTTTGCTAAAGCTACTGCCAAGTTTGCCGCTACGGTAGACTTACCTACTCCGCCTTTACCGGAAGATACGGCGATTACGTTCTTCACCAAAGGAAGCATCTTGCCCGGTTCGGGGCGTGCTGCCTGGCGGCTTTCGGTAGAGATGGTAACTTTCACCTCAGGAGATACATGCATGTGGATAGCTGCTTCGGCAGACTTCAAGATCGATTTCATGAAAGGGTCAGTCGGCTTCTCGAATATTAAAGAGAAGCTGACGGACATGCCGTCAATGCGAAGATTGTCGGCAACCATTTCTGCTTCTATCAAGTTCTTTCCTGTTCCGGGATAACGCACTGTTGCCAAGGCGTCCAGGATTAATTTAGGGTATAGTGTCATAATTATATTGTTTTTTGAGTTTTATTTAATGATACATTGCATAAATTTCCTCTTTTGAAGTTACGCTTTCTATATGTCTTTGTTAATATTTCCAATAACGTTGTTATCCACTGTAGGGGCGGGGTTTGCCCGCCCGATAATACTCCGAATGGTGTCATCGTGTATGTTTTCGGGCGGGCAAACCCCGCCCCTACAGTAAATATTAACACGATGTGTAAAAAAGTCCCCCAAGAGGGGATGAAGTTACTATTGCTATTTGCTAGTCCGCAATCCACTCCGTTTACTGCGATTATAGCTGCGATACTCATCCAGTTCTATCTCCACATCCGGTTCACGCAACTCACCTTCTTGCGGCAGACGGAACTTCATATACTTTATATTTAAACCGCGATCCAACCATTGTTGTTCATAGTAAGTGCGGATGCCCAAGATGTCATCCACCAAACCGGAATGATACAAGTCCTCGGTCATAAACTCTACCGGAAGTTTATTTTCTTCCACCATGTAGCGAGTGTAGGTAAACATAAAGTTACTATCCGTCTTCAAATGAATCAATCCGTTGGCAGTCAAGAACTTGCGGTAACGGTTCATGAAATAAGTGGAAGTCAACCGCTTGGTAGCCTTCTTCATCTGCGGATCAGAGAAGGTCAACCATATTTCGCTCACTTCACCCGGAGCAAAGAAGCGCTCTATAATCTCGATATTGGTACGCAGAAAAGCCACATTCTTCATTCCGTCTTTCAGCGCTTCCGTGGCACCGGTCCACATACGTGCACCTTTTATATCTACTCCTATGAAATTCTTGTCGGGATACATTCGCCCCAAGCCGACGGTGTACTCGCCACGACCACAACCCAGTTCCAGCACTATCGGATGGTCGTTCTTGAAAAAGTCACGATTCCAGTTCCCTTTCATATCAAACGGAACGTTATCGGCTACCGAGTAAGGGTATTCAAACACGTGCGGATAGTTCCGCATATCAGCAAATTTCTCTAGTTTTCCTTTTCCCATGAGAATATTCTATCATTAATTTGTTTCATCGGCAAAGGTAGGGAATATCTGAGAAAGAGAAAAAAAATAGACCTGCAATTCGTTTGCAGGTCTACTTTTATAATGTTCTTCCGTTCTATTCTCTAAATAAGCGTTGCCATTTCCGGACAAGGCAGAGAGTCTGGAAAGGATTTGATTTATTCAGAAATTACTTCGATGTGCTCACCATCACCATACAGTTCTTTCTTCAGGTCTTCGTAAAATGCAGCATGTGATGCCTCTACGTACGGACTCAAGAATAAGAAACCGATACCCAAAGTGAAACAGCATAATATAGCCCAACCGATGAAGCTCAAATCCATCAAAAACAACTTCATCTTGTAACCGGACATCATCTCCATGCTCTTGTTGATGGCTGCATCATATTGCAATTCGGGATGGTCTTTCAATATGAATGAAGTCATGGCATAAGAATAAGACTTGATAATACCGGGTACAATCAGTAACAGCGTCCACAACATGGTATAAATACCCTGTAACAGTCCTGTTCCCAAGATACGGCCGAAGTCTTTGTAACCATCGAACAGTCGTCCGAAATCAAGTTTGATTCCTCTCAGCAAATCCAAAAACAATATGGCAAAACCATAATGCAAAGGAATTAACAAGATGGAAATGATTCCAATAGAAGGGTTAATGTACTGGGCTGACGTAGATACCCCACTAGTCAACGCACCATAAACCAATGTAATAATGGCAGCCAATCCCCAATTGCCAGCCAGCGCATCTGCTGCCTGACGGCGTAATTCTGAATTTAATTTCATCATCTTTTGTATTTGTATTAATCTAAAATAGTTACCCAGTTGTGAGTATCCGGCTCGTCACCATACTGGATGGCACGCAACTTATTGTAAAGCTTAGTACAAACAGGTCCCGGTTTTCCATCTTTTGAAATGACGTATGATTTCTTGTTCTCTAAGTCGTCAATACGCTGGATGGGACTGATAACGGCTGCTGTACCGCAAGCGCCGGCTTCTTCGAATGTTTCCAGTTCTTCTTCGGGAACGGGACGGCATTCTACCTTTATACCCAGATCTTCTGCCAACTGCATCAGGCACTTATTGGTGATAGAGGGCAGAATAGAAGATGACTTGGGAGTGATGTATGTATTATTCTTGATACCGAAGAAATTGGCAGCGCCACATTCGTCGATATATTTCTTTTCTTTGGCATCCAGATAGAATTCACAAGAGTAGCCCAAATCGTGAGCCATTTTATTGGCACGCAAGCTGGCTGCGTAGTTACCTCCTACCTTATATATACCTGTTCCGTGTGGAGCAGCGCGGTCGAATTCGCGAATGATAACGTATGGATTGGTAGAGAAGCCACCTTTAAAGTAAGGACCTACCGGAGTTACGAATACTACAAACATATATTCGTTGGCAGGATGAACGCCTACCTGTGCACCTGTACCGATCAGTAACGGACGGATATAAAGGGCTGCTCCGCTCTCATAAGGAGGGATAAAGCGCTCGTTTGCCTTTACTACTTTCTTAACGGCCGCTACGAATACTTCTGTAGGAAGTTCCGGCATCAAGATGCCATTGCAGGTGCTTTGCAAACGCTGGGCATTGGCTTCGGGACGGAAAATGCGGATCTTACCGTCTTTTCCGCGATATGCTTTCAGTCCTTCGAATGCTTCCTGTCCATAGTGCAGACAGGTGGCAGCCATGTGGATATTCAGCGTTTCTTCCGAACAAAGTTCCAGTTCTCCCCATGCACCGTCACGATAGTAACAACGTACATTATAATCTGTCTTCATGTATCCAAAGGACAGATTTGCCCAATCAATCTCTTTCATTATTATCTTATTTATGTTATTATTTACGAATGAGAGCAAAATTACGTTTTATATTCGCAAATTCCAACCAAAAAAGGTTTTTTGTTTGCATACTAGTAGGAAATGAATCAAATTATCCACCGTAGGGGCGGATTGAATCCGCCCGAATACATCCACAGATACACCATTCGGGTGTTATCGGGCAGATTCAATCTGCCCCTACGGTGGAGGTTTACCTTAAACAATTGATTCAAAACGAATACGAAAGGAACAAAGATGAACACCACGAACCGATCATTCATCTTCCTCCAACATCTTCTTTATTTCCTCATCAGCTTTATAGAGTTTATCACGGCAAAACTTGATTAATTCCTGCGCTTCTTTCAGGTTGTCGCCCAGGCTGTCTATATCCAACTCATTGCTGTCTATGCGTGATACTATTTCTTCCAAGCGTTTCATAGCCTGTTCATAAGTTTGTTTCTTGGGTGCCATTCTTTTTCTATTTTGGGGTTACTACACTCTTTATTTCTCCTTTGGCAAATCGGGTGGTGAGTTCATCACCCGGCTGAAGGACGGAAGCATCGGTCACTGCCTTGCCGTTTTTCAGCGTTATGCTATAGCCTCGCTTCAACAGATGTTCCGGAGAAGCGGCTTTCAATTGCTGTTCCAACAGTTGAAGGCGATGATTCTCCTTTACCAAGCGGCGCTGCGAAGCGATACCTATCTGAGTTTCCATCATTTGCAGATGATGCTTTTCCTTGGTCAAGCGAGACTGCAAAGCGGTTTCCAGCTGTTTCACGACTCGTTCCTGACGATAATGCTCGTCTTTCAGCCTCATCAGGGTTTGCATCGGTATGCGCTCTACCAATCGGGAGAGACGGGTCTCTTCCCTTATCATCCGGGTAGAAACCGCCTGAAGGATGGAGGATGCATAATCTTCCAACACCTCTGCCGTATCATGGAGATGGTTTATCAGGAACTCGGCGGCGGCAGTGGGAGTTTTTACACGGGTATGGGATACGCTGTCCAGCACAGTATCATCACGTTCATGTCCGATGCCTGTTATTATAGGTATAGGGAACTGGGCACAGTTTGCCGCCAGTTCGTAGGTATCAAAGCCGGAAAGATCCGATGTTGCACCTCCACCGCGAATAATTACTACTACATCCCAATTATCGCGCTGGGCATTGATTGCATCCAGGGCGGATATGATGGACTGCTCTACCCTCTCTCCCTGCATGATGGCGGGGAACAGTCGGGGGTAGAAGACGAAACCATACGGATTCTGTTCCAGTTGGTTGCAGAAGTCACCGTATCCGGCGGCTGTGGCAGAGGAAATAACGGCTATGCGCTGGGAAAGCAGAGGGAGTTCCAATTCTTTGTTCAGGGTGAGGACGCCTTCTTCTTCCAGTTGTTTCAGGATTTCGCGACGACGGCGTGCCATATCTCCTAATGTATAGGTAGGATCAATGTCCTGCACTGTCAATGAGTATCCGTATAATTCATGAAATTCTACGGATACTTTTACCAGGACTTTGATGCCGGAGACGAAAGCCTGCCCGGTTTCTTCTTCAAAATAAGGTTTCAGCAGACGGTAGACATTGCTCCAGATGGTTCCTCTTGCTTTAGCTATCAAGTTATTTCCTCTGGGTTCTTTCTGAACGAATTCCAGGTAACAATGGCCGGAGTAGTTGGAACGCACGTCGCTTAGTTCTGCCTGTACCCAGTAGGTATCGGGCAGGCAGGTGGTGATGCTGCGCTTTACCAGTGCATTCAGTTCATATAAGGAGAGAGGATGTTCTTCCATGATTTTCTGCTTTTTCTGTAGGAGGCCGTGTTAGAAGTAAATTGGGCTATCATTTTATCAAATCGTTAACTTGTAGGGGCGGATTGAATCCGCCCGTATGCATAAAAGCAAACTGTTATCGGGCAGATTCAATCTGCCCCTACAGCTAAATGATAACAAAAAAACACTTTCAACACAGTACCCTACAGGTTTATCTTTTCTTTAATTCCGTTTGATATGCTTTCCAGATGTCGGGGATGCCGTAACCGAATATGTTATCCGGATAATCTTTGCGATCTCCTGCATTCTGTATGGCTTTTATCACTTGCTTGGCAGTCAGCCAGGGACATGCCTGCCAAAAACACGCCACCAATCCGCAAAAGGTAGGCGAAGCAAATGAAGTCCCATTGGCATGAGAAACAGTTCCGTCATTACCCGCCACGGCAGAAGAAACGCCTACCGCCATCACATCGGGCTTGATACGTCCGTCCGTCGTATTCCCCACAGAAGAAAAATCGGCATTAACCAAATCGCGGTTCATTGCCCCCACTGTGAGAATGTTCTTTGCATCTCCCGGAGGAGTTATCTTTTTCCAAGCCCCGCGACCGGAATTACCGGCACTGCACACCACTACCAGCCCTTTATCGGCAGCCAATGATGCCGAATGGGACATCAAGGATGAATGACCGTTCAAGTCCCGGTAACGATAACTCATGGCTTTATCATCAAACTCATAATAGCCCAGTGAAGTATTGACTACATCCACCCCTACACTATCGGCAAACTCCAGTGCGGCAGCCCAGTAATCTTCTTCCACCGGCTGTTCCGTATCATCGTCTTCACTGCGGAGCAACCAATAAGAGGCTTCGGGAGCCGTTCCTACCAGTACATGAGGCTTGTTGGCCGCCATACACGATAACACTTTCATGCCGTGATAGTTCTCGGCATAAATATCCGAATGCGGATTTACAAAGTCACGCGTGCCCAGTAAGTCCATCTTCTTGAACACACTGATTTCATCGGCGTTATAGAATCCGGCATCAATCACTGCTATCTGCATCCCTTTTCCACGGAAACCGGCTGCATGAAGGCTGTCGCCATGATGGACGGAGATTTGGCGGTAGGCATCTCCGTAATAATTTTCGCCTTTGGTCACTTTATTAGTCACTTCCTTCTTTCGTTCCGCATTGCGGGGCGGAATGCTGTCGGGAGCCGTCCATACCTTTCGGGTAGCCATGACAAAAGGCAAACTCGCCAGTTTGGCAATCAAAGAAGTATCGGCAACCTGCACCACTACCGTGTTGTTCCACTTACTCTTTGTCACCACTTCGGCTCCTTTGGCGGTCAATGCATCTATATAGCTTTGGCATACGGGGAGGTCTGTGGAATCAATCGGCAAAACTTGTTTCATGCGCCGTTCCAAGGCACGTTCGGACAAATAAGCCTGCGGATCACTCAATGAATAAGTAGTTGCCGCCTTATCACGAAGATTAATGCGGTATTTATATGTTTTCTGTGCCGATATTTGCAAAGTACATGCCAATAGCAAGCATCCCAATGCTCCTTTATAAATGTTCATTTTATCTATTTACTTTGTTTTTATGCGCAAAGATACACAAACTTTTTCCCTCCCACTTAATTTTTGCGTACCTTTGCAGCCAAAATTCAGGTTAAATAGGTAAAAGAGAGAGAGAATAAAGTATGGCAAAAACAGGAACACCCACAGAACTAGGTACACAACCCATCGGAAAACTATTACTACAGTATGCGATACCCGCCATTATTGCAATGACGGCGTCTTCACTATATAATATGGTGGACAGCATCTTTATCGGCCACGGCGTGGGGCCATTGGCTATTTCGGGACTGGCTATCACCTTTCCGCTAATGAACCTTGCGGCAGCATTCGGTTCCCTGGTGGGTGTAGGAGCCTCCACGCTGGTTTCGGTAAAACTGGGACAGAAGGATTATGATACGGCTCAAAACATTCTGGGCAATGTGGTTACACTGAACCTTATTATAGGTATAGGCTTCAGCATCCTTACGTTGCTTTTCCTTGATCCTATCCTTTATTTCTTCGGAGCAAGCGAAGACACCATTCCGTATGCACGGGATTATATGGTGATTATCCTGCTGGGCAATGTAGTGACCCATATGTATCTGGGACTGAATGCCTTGCTGCGTGCATCGGGACATCCGCAGAAAGCCATGATAGCCACCATTACCACGGTGATTATCAACACCATCCTCGACCCTATCTTTATTTACAGTTTCGGATGGGGGATACAAGGTGCAGCCATTGCCACCATTCTGGCACAGATCATTTCGCTGGTGTGGCAGTTCAAGACCTTTACCAATAAGAGCGAATTGATTCATCTTCGCCGGGGCATCTACAAACTGCGTAGCAAGATTGTAAAAAACACCCTTGCCATCGGTATGTCTCCATTCCTGATGAACCTGGCGGCATGTTTCATCGTGATCCTTATCAATAAAGGGCTGAAAGAATATGACGGCGACCTCGCCATCGGTGCATTCGGCATTGTGAACCGCATCGTCTTCCTGTTCATCATGATTGTGATGGGGCTGAACCAAGGCATGCAGCCCATTGCCGGATATAACTTCGGCGCACAGCAGTTCCACCGGGTAGACCGGGTGCTGAAACTTACCATCTACGGGGCTACCGCAGTAACTGTTACCGGATTCCTGATCGGCGAATTGATGCCGGAACTTGCCGTTTCCATCTTCACTACCCACGAAGGATTGTTGCAACTGTCTGCCAAGGGATTGCGCATCGTGGTGATGTTCTTCCCTATTATCGGTTTCCAGATGGTGACTTCCAATTTCTTCCAAAGCATCGGCATGGCCAGCAAAGCCATCTTCCTGTCCCTCACCCGGCAGTTGTTGTTTCTGGTTCCCTGCCTGCTTGTCCTTCCCCACTTCTGGGGCTCTACGGGCATTTGGATAAGTATGCCCATCTCCGATTTGGCGGCAAGTATTGTGGCAGGTATCATGCTTTACCGCCAGTTCAAAATATTTAAGGCGCATGCGCATCAACAAATATAAATTTAATTCTTATATTTGCCATTATAGACTAATTTGTTACGACTATGAACGAGCATTATGTTATCAACCTGGGACGTCAACTGGGCAGTGGCGGAAAAGAGATAGGCGAAAAGCTGGCACGTGAGTTCGGCATTGCCTTTTATGATAAAGAATTAATCAAGCTGGCTTCCGAAGAAAGCGGTTTGTGCAAGGAGTTCTTCGAGAAAGCCGATGAAAAGGCTTCGCAAGGCATTATCGGCGGATTATTTGGCACGCGGTTTCCGTTTATCAGTGACGGGGCTATTCCTTACGGCAGTTGCCTGAGCAATGACGCACTGTTCAAGATACAAAGTGACGTGATACGCGAACTGGCAGAGAAACAATCGTGCCTGTTTGTAGGACGATGTGCCGACTATATCCTGCGCGAGCATCCTCGCTGTGTGAACATCTTTGTCTCTGCTTCCAAAGAGGCGCGAATGGAAAGGCTGATGCATATTCACCATATTTCTGCCGAAGCTGCGGAAGAACTGATGGCGAAAGCTGACAAGAAACGTTCTGCCTACTATAATTATTATAGTTACAAGACTTGGGGAGCTGCCGAGACTTATCATCTATGCATAGACTCATCGGCATTGGGAATTGATGGGACTACAGAATTCATTAAACAGTTCATTAAGCTGAAACTGGGGATTTAATTACGGAGACATAAAACATTTAAAAACCAAACAATTATGGGAAGTGAAGGATTACAAGCCAGATACATAAATCCCTATACCGACTTCGCATTCAAATTGCTATTCGGCACGGATCTAAATAAGGAGATTCTAATTGGTTTCCTAAATGCATTGTTTTATGGAAAGCAAGTGATAAAGGAAGTGACTTACCTGAACACAGAACATCTTGGAAGCAGGGAACTTGATAGAAGAGCCGTATTCGATGTATATTGCGAAAATGAAAAAGGAGAAAAGATACTGATTGAAATGCAGAAGGCAGAACAACAGTTCTTCAAAGATAGAAGTATCTTCTATTCAACCTTCCCCATACGTGAACAAGCCATTAAAGGTGATAAATGGAGCTATGAGCTGAAAGCAGTATATGTCATTGGCATTCTAAATTTTACGTTTGATGATACAAGACCGGACTATTTTCATCATGAAGTAAAACTCATAGATACTCATACACACGAAGTCTTCTATGACAAATTGACTTTTGTTTACCTCGAAATGCCCAAATTCAATAAAACGGAGCAAGAACTGGAAACTCTGTTCGACAAATGGATGTTTGTGCTTAAAAACCTGTCTCGTTTGATGGAACGCCCCGCTGCACTGCAAGAAAGAGTATTTACACGCCTGTTTGAAGCTGCGGAAATTGCGAAGTTCTCCCCTAAGAAGCTCTATGAATATGAGGAAAGTTTGAAAGTGTATAGAGACTGGAACAATGTTATTGATACAGCTATAAAGAAAGGAGAAGCGAGAGGAAAAGAAGAAGGAAGATTGGAAGGAAGACTGGAAGGGAGACTGGAAGAAAAAAGAACCATTGCCCGAAACCTAATAAAAGCCGGACTTCCCATACCTAAGATAGAAACAATAACAGGACTTTCATCAGATGAAATAAAGAACCTCTAAAGCATGATACAGGCGGAACATGATAGTCTACCTCCCATCATGTCCGCCTGTTTTATGCTTTATTCAGAATAAGATCTCTATTTTACACTTGCCAATAAAATAGTATTGCTATCATTTAATTGATATACGTTCTGTTCCACATTACTATTATAGCTATTGCTCCGGGAATTCCAACGTGCATAGTTCACTACCACTTCATTATCTCTATATTCCACATCCATATTGAAATAAGGAACCCAAGCCTCTTTCGTGGTATCCCACTTGAAAGCTTCTTTGTTCACCACCCTATTCTCATGATCATAAGTAAAGGTATAACGAAGATGACGATAAAGATAACCACCTTCATTGACAAAGATTGTACGGGCTGTCATCACATTACCACTCATTTCTTCGTTTCTCACATAACTGGTAGGATTCACTGCATTTGCCGAGAAGTTCATTACGCTTGCCATTACTACTGCTACCATTGCCACTGCCTTAAGGATTACATTTGTCTTCATAATCGTTATTTTTTTATTGTTACTATTTGCTTTGATTCTGAAGAGGTTTGGTTGTCAACCGCCTTCGACTATATATACTCAATAGCTGTGCCAAATGCATAATTCACTGTAAATCAACAGATTTACAAAGCAGAGCAGTGTCCGCTTCCGAACAGTTGTCCGATTTAAGCGGACACGCCTTTCAATTTTAAGCTTCTTATAAGAATAATCTAGTATGTCTTTTCTGAGAAAAGGAGAAAAAATGCAGAGTAAAATTAGAGTCAGAATCTAATTTTACTCTGCATTTCATACTATAAATATAGTCACCCTACAAACGTCTCAACTCATCATTAGCCGCCCCTGTGCCTTTATACTTGTTCCTTGTTGTATTAAACTTATAACGCAGAGTCAAGACAAACTCACGCGAGTCATTACTATTGTTCGGGAAAAAATAAGAATTACCTACGTAAATCTGTCCACGATAAACCAGCCCATGAAATAAATCACTTCCTTTGGCTTCTATACTTAAAGCATCTTTCAAGAATGACTTCCGGATAGATACCCCACAAATATACAAATCCTTATCCAGATAATAATTATCCGTATTTCCCTTACCTTGCCATGTAAAATCCAAACTTAACAGAAAATCTTTTGGAAGGCTGAAAGTATTATTAAATGTTCCCATTAACATAGGAGTATCCAGCTTCACCTTTTCACCATTGCTCATTACAGTCAGCCATTGTTTGGTTACCCCAAAACTAATTTGCGGCGACCAACAACCCACTTTGGGCATGGCAGATATAAACGAACTGAAACTGGACTGCTTATCCAGATTGACAAAGCGGAAGACAGAAACCGAAGTATTGTTTTCCATCAACTCACTCCAGTAAATAATAGGATCATTCATTCGCTGATAGCTCATCATCAGTTGCAGGAACTTCCATGTGCCGGACAGGGACACATCATGAATAACAGTAGATTTCAGTGTCGGAGTACCGGTCTGCATGGAGAAACGATTCATATAGAACAAGTTATTGCTCAACTGACTATACGAAGGGCGCTGCGTCTTTGCCGTATAGCTTAATTGCGCATTCACCTTACCTATCTGTGTACTGAATGACAGGCTGGGAAACCAGTTATCAAACTTGCGGCTTTGCCCGTCTATATGTTTGCCATCTTCATAATAATCAAAAACTATATTTTCATAGCGCACCCCTACTGCCAACTGTCCGATAGAAACTGCATGAGTATATTCCGCAAAAGCATTCTTATCGGTTTCTTTCAGCGTGCTATAAATGGTAGGTGTATAATTCTCCTTGTTCACATAGTCATCATCACGGCTGGTATGGCTGTATTCCCCACCTACGGAAAGAGTACCGCCCCACACGGGATAGGAAAGTATCAATCGGGCAGCAGTCAGCTTATTTGCTATTTTGCTGAAAGTATTCACCTCCCTGTCTTCCATTTCCTGGCTATTTTCAACCGTGCGGCTGGTACTGCGATTTTCATTGGTGTAATAGTCCGCATTAAAATCAATGTCCAACTGTCCTATTTTTCCATTATAATAGGCACTTAACTGATGAGCCGGTCTATTGTCATAGTCCACGTGCGATACACTTTCCACCCGGTCATACAGTTTGCCATTTGCAGTAACATCGCTATTGGTAGTGTGGTCATTATATTGTTTGGGATTGGCGGTTATGGAATAACGTGCACCTATTGAGTGATTCTCGCCAATCATATAATTAACTCCCAGCAAGCCACGCAAATTATGAGATACTCCGTCTTCCCGGTGCGGGTTTTTCTGTATCCATAATGTGTCCGGAGCAAAAATAGTCGTCCCCATTTGGTTGCGCTGTGCCCATGCCACGCGGTCATATTCCAATGTACCGAAAACATCAAGATTATCATGGCGGTAATTCATATTTACCTGCTCTATCAAATCCACATTCTCACTCTGATAATAGCTGGAACGTACATCGAAGCCAAATCCATCTCCTTTGCGGCGAACGGTCTGTATACGTACTACTGCTTTCACTGTAGCGTCATAGCGTGCACCGGGATTGCTTATCACTTCCACATTCTTTATATCATCTGAGTTCAACTGATCCAATTCCGATTGGTCGCGCACCTGCCGTCCGTTTATATAGATGAGTGGCGCACCCTTGCCAAAGACTTCAAATGAATCTTTCTTTTTAATAATGCCGGGCACTTTGCTCAATACATCATTTGCCGTTCCGGCCTTTGAAAGGACGCTGTTCTGCACGCTTGTTACCAGTGCATCGCCTTTCATGCGGGTTGTTGGTAAATCGCCTTTCACTATTACTTCTCCCAGCAGTTGCGTATCCGAATTTAATTGAACGGTTCCAATATTTTCTCCACCGTTATAGACCTTATATGCAGTGGCATATCCTACGGATGAAACGCGAATCACTCCTTTTTTACCATTCGTTGCCAAAATAAAGTCTCCGGCTTGATTACTGATAGTTCCTTCAACAAAAGCTGAATCGGGCAAAGAGAGCAGAACTACATTAGCGAACTCTAAAGGTTGCAGTTTCTCATCCACAACTTTTCCTGTAATGTTCTGGGCTATTAAAGTCGTTTTAATTACCCAAAAGCATAATGCTATACATAAAAACTTATTCATATTACTTTAATTTGAAAGAACGAATAAACGGCGCAAAGATAGCTATAATACACTTACTTTGCATATTTTTCTCTGAAAAGCTCCCATCTCTTGGGATCTTTCCGTATATATCCAATATAAATCAGAATCTGTTCAATACGTTTTTTATTTATTTGGCACAATTCATCATCAGGGTATTCCAGATAAGTTTTTGTCTTTTCATTATAGAACCATTGTCTTGCACAGCCACCACATAGGTTGTTAGCCCAACAGGTATTACATTTACTATTGTCTTTCAATGTATAAACAGATGATTTTCGTTTCAAAAAAGAAGAATTATTAAATATATTGTCTCCTCCGATATTTCCTAAACTATTCTGTTCTTCTCCCGTATTGATATGGCATGGATAGATTTCTCCATCAGTAGCTATAGCAAAAATACTTTTGGAAACAGCACACATCCGAATGGGCCTTTTCTTTGCCAATGCCATTAATATAGCTTCAAAACCAAACGGCAAATCTTTCATATCGGTTTCTAATAAATTATGACTCTCCGTGATATAATCTTCGGCTTTATTGTAATTAGTATTAAATTCCGGCACTACAGTTCCTTTAATGCCAAACTCAGATTCTAACGCCTGTGCAATGTCACTACGATTATAATGCTCATCTAAATGAGCCTGAGTAAGAGTAGCCTCATAATGAACAACTGCCTTTGTTTTGGCTAATACAGTCCGTATAAAATGCTCTATTTTATCATAACTTCCCGTACCATTAGCAAATACCCGGTTTATATCATTCATATTTTTCAAACCGTCAACACTGACGGTTATATATGAAATATGTTCATTTATAAAACTCAAAACATCCTCATTCAGGATAGTTCCATTGGTAACTATTGCGAATGAAGGCAAAAACAAGATTTTCCCTTCTTTATAATACTTCTTAAAAAGAGTGCATATATGCTCCATTACCGGTACATTCAGCATTGGTTCTCCACCAAAAAAAACAATACTTCCAATACTGGTAAAAGAATCTATGCAGAATTGGACAAACAATTCTGCAGTTTCTATAGACATTATGCCACGTGGCAAAGAGTAATTGCCACCATTGGCATAACAATATTTGCATCTTAAATTACAATCATTTGATATATGAAGAGTTATTCTGTCTATCACCCCAGTTTTTTGGGGAAGTGAACTTATTGTATCCTTATTTTCTTCTACTAATGAGATATTCATAGAATGAAGCATTGCCTGTATATCATCTGCTACCAAATCATATCTTTCGGCAATATCTTCTATAGTTTCTTTTCTCTTCAATGATTCTAATACATTATAAGCCAAGATACTAATTGAAATCAAAGTCAGAGTAGAGCCATAATAGGCAAAAGCCATTCTATCATCTCGCATAAGATGTAATTCTTCTATACTCATATTAGTATTATTTAATCGATTGCTATTCAAATATCACAAATTAAGGGGATAAAAGAATATATTATTCCCAATTATCCCCTTAATTTATAGAATCAAAATTGATAAGAGTTAAGATTAGTTTGTTTTTACAGGTTGTGTTGGTGTAGTACTACAACCGCCAGAAAAGACAGCACTACATCCTACATCAATTCCACCTTCTACTTCCTCCAAATCTGATAAATCTAAGTTTTCACCTTTCAATTCATTTTCAAGAGTAGCTTTTAATGCCTGAGCTATCTCCTCTTTTTTTTCGTCTTTCATAATTGAATAATTTTTAAAATTAAAAATCTTGTTATTTATTACATTGCTAATGTAAGCCTACTAAGTCCAGCCATTCCGGACTAAATAAAAAAGTTTTTCGATTTAACATTCATTTACCAATAAAAGAAATAAGAGCCATCTTACAAACGCCTCAACTCATCATTAGCCGCCCCTGTACCTTTATACTTGCTCTTTGTTGTATTAAACCTATAGCGCAATGAAATAGAGAACTCACGCGAGTCATATCTATGATCTTTTGAGAAAGAATATGCTCCACTGCGAAGAAGCGTTTTACTTTTTTGCTGACGAAACAAATCATCTCCCCTTACCTCTATACTCAAAGCATCATTCAAGAATGATTTTCGCAGTGAAATATCAACATAACCCTTAAAACGATCAGAGTATACATTGCGCAAATCCCCCTTACTCCTGAATTGCATATCCAGGCTAAGAAGGAAATTTTCCGGCAATGTGAATGAATTAGACAGCATGCCCGTAAATCTGGGTTCATTTAATTTTAATTGTTGACCATCACTATCAATAGTCAGCCATTGTTTTGTCACTCCAAGACTTAAACGGGGCTCCCATATACCAATATGAGGCGATGCCGAAATAAAGGCATTCAGCATAGGCAGACTTTTATTCAAATTAATACTTTTCAATAAAATGGTGTATTCATCCGGATTCAATGGCTCCCCCCAATAGATTATAGCATTTTTAGTCTGCTGATAACCCAAGCTGAGTTGCAGGAACTTCCAAGAAGCAATCCAGTTAAGATTATGAGTGATTTCGGACTTCAATGTAGGATTTCCCTGCTGTATACTGAAACGGTCTATATATAATGAGCTATTGCTCAACAGCCTGTATGAAGGGCGTTGCGTTTTTACCGTATAACTAATTTGCGTCTTGACCTTTCCAATTCGGGTATTGAAGGAAATATTCGGATAGATATTATCATAGCTACGGCTCTGGTCATCTATATGCAGATCATCCTTATAATAATCAAATTTTATCCGTTCATAGCGCGCACCAAGTATAAAGTCGCCTATGGAAACAGATCTGCTATATTCGGCAAAAGCCGTTATATTCATTTCATTCATCTTGCTGTTGGATGAAGGCACATAATTTTCAACATTCAGATAATTGTCTTTGCGATGGGTATAAGTCCATTCTCCGCCTACTGAAAACTTTCCTTTCCACACAGGATAAGACAACACCAGTTTGGCTGCACCCAAATTATTTGCCACATCACTTGCAGCATGTACATCCCGGTCCTCCTGCGTTTCACTTTGTTCGTCAGTAATGTCTTCCTGCAAATAGCCACTTTGATAATAGTCGGCATTAAAATCTATTTCCAGATTACCCACGCGTCCCGTATAGTAAGCATTCAATTGATGATTTAAGTCATTATCTGTTTCTGAGCTAGTAAAATTCTGCAAACGATCAAACACCCTGCCATCTAAGCTGACCTTACTTCCTGTATAAAGCTTATTATCATATTGTGGGCTTCCTTGAAGGGAATATTTTACTCCGATAGAATTATTTTCATTGAACATATAGTTTATTCCGAGATTTCCTCGCAGCCATTGCTTATTACTATTATATTTCAATTGATTTTCCAAGTCTAGCTGTTTCTCTGAAATTAAAATCTGATGTACATTGCTACGTTCACAATATTCTTCTTTATCATACCTGAACATAGCAAACATATCCAGCCCATTATGACGATAGTTCATATCTGCTTGTTCCACTAAATCGACATTTTCGCTTTGATAATAACTAGAATTCAGATTGAACCCGAATCCATCACCTGTGCGACGGATAGTCTGAATACGCACTACAGCATTTACCGTGGCATCATAGCGTGCACCGGGATTAGTTATTAACTCTACGTGCTTAATATCTTCCGAACTGAGTTGCTCTAATTCAGATTGATCGCGTATTTCCCGACCATTAATATATATAAGAGGTACCCCTTTGCCAAATACTTCAAAAGAATCTTTATCCTTTAATATACCAGGCACTTTTCCCAGTACATCATTTGCTGATCCTGCCTTTGCCAATACGCTGTTCTGCACACTTGTTATCAGTGCATCGCCTTTCATACGAGTTATAGGTAAATTGCCTTTTACTACTACTTCACCTAGCAGTTGAGTATCTGAATACAGTAAGATGGTGCCCATATTTTCACTCTTACATTCTGTACAAATAGTGGTATAGCCTATAGACGAGATACGTAGTATCCCTTTTTTAGAATTTTCTAATATAGTAAATTTTCCGTCCTGATCACTAATAGTCCCATATATAAAAGCAGAATCCGGCAATGATAAATATATGATATTAGCAAATTCAACTGGTTGACTATTCTCATCTACAATTTTTCCGGTAATTGCCTGAGAGTATATAGAAGTAGCTGAAACTACCCAAATTAATATGATATAAAGTAACTTTTTCATAAATATATAATTTTAATCATTCAATTTCTGAACTACTAAAGACCATAATTGAGTATCCTTACGAATAGAAGCAATTAATAATAATATTCTTTCAGCATAGAGACGTGTGATTTTACATAATTCTTCATTGGGATACATTTCAAATTGATTTGTCTTACGATTAAAAAAATAAGACATGCTACATCCACCACATAGTTTTATCATCCAGCAATTTTTACACATATCATTTGACCTAAAATCTATTTCATGATCAAATGGCTTATATTCTTCAGAATGATTATAAACATTCTTACCATTAATCGCTCCTAATTCACATCCTGTTGTGCCATTTATTATGTGACATGCATATATAGTTCCGCTACTACTTACAGCAAAAGATTCTTCTATGACAGAACATATAGGATTAACTGTATTACGAATAATAGTATATAATAGCACCCAAAAATCTTTAGGTAAATATTTAAGTTTTGTTCTCCTCAGATATTCTAAATCAACAGTATTCCAAAAATCAAGCAATAATTGCGGACTAAGTCCTTGTTCATTAATTATAACCCCACTAATACCAAAAGTCTCATCTAAGAATCTTGAAATATCTTCATGACTATAATTATAGTCAATATGCAGTTGTGTATATGTTGCTTCATACTGCATTTTTACATTTGTTTCCTGTTGTATAGTGCTAATAAATCTAGCTATTTTTTCATAGCTTCCTTTACCATCTTTATATATCCTTTGAATATCATTTATCTCCTTAGGCCCATCTATGCTAACGGTTATTATAGAAATATTTTCTTTGATGAATGCTAACATTCTATCTGTTAATATTGTGCCATTGGTAATAATTATGAATTTAGGCAGAGTTTTTATTTTCCTTTCTTCTTTGTAGTACTTAAAACGAGCACATACTAATTCCATGACTTTAAGGTTAAGCATAGGTTCTCCTCCAAAAAAGACAATCTTTTCAATTCTTTCAAATTGATTTACGCAGAAATCTACAAACTCTCTTGCTGTTTGTTCTGTCATTAACTTACGTTCTTGATTATAACTTCCTCCATTGCCAAAACAATACTTGCACCTTAAATTACAATCATTTGAAACATGTAAAGTAATTCGTCTTATCACCTTTCTCTTATGCCTACTATCAATATTGTTTCCCTTACAATTATTATCAGAATCAAATATAGACTTTATCAATGAAACAGTTTGTTCTTTTTCTTTGCAAGATTCTAAGAGTTCATGAATTTCTTTACCTGCCTTTAATGCCGATAATATATTATATGTAGTCCTATTTAATATCCTTATATCTGCTGTTGGATAATAATAAGACAAGCACATATCTTTACTTTCTATTAGGTGTATTTTTTCTAAATTCATATAGCAAGTATTAATCGTATCGTGAAAATTATATAAACAAGTATCAGAAGACAATATTCAATAAATACAAGATATTGCTTCTGATACAATTACAGAGAGGTATTAAAATGCTATTAGCAACTGCAACCAACGCCCCAACTACCAGAATCTAAATCCTGTATTTTATCATTCTCTTTTATACCACCTTCTATATTCTGCAAATCTGAAAGATCAAGTTTTTCATCAGATACAACCGATTCTGGACTTTCATTTCCACCCTCAACAACTGCTGACTCTTGAGGATTTAAAATTTCTTCTTGATCATTTACCACTTCCTGTTTTTTTAATTCTTCGTTCTTCATGATCGTAATTTTTTTAAATTAATAAATTAATAAACTATTGTGATCTCTTTATCACATTGCAAATGTAAGCCAACCCAGTCCAGCCATTCCGGACTGCCCAAAAAACTTTCCACTAAAACCAATATTTAACATTTCAGGGATATCAGTTATCACATAATCGCATCATCTTCATCACTATATGATGATTTTATGCCCTGACTTTCCTTTTTGCGCTTGATATCAGCCTTTCGCTTATTGATAGTCAGCTGATAGCCTTCGGTTATTCCGTTCAATTCAGTGGCAAAAGCTACGAATTGGTCATTATCATAAAAATAGAAGGTGGCTCTCAGTAAATACAGCAGCTGATTGAAGGCCTTGTAACAGTCACGATATACCACAGAGGCAGAACGGCCTTTTTCGGTCTTAATCACACCTCGCTTCGCTTCCAAATCAATATATGCCTTGTTTGAAGCCTCCAGCTCCTTTATGCGTTCGTCTATATTGAGCAAAGCCACGTCAGAAGCATTTTTGCTTTTACGCAAAATGGCAATATAGCCGGATATGCTGGCACCCATATCATGACGGGTCTTTATGGATCCCACTCTAAATTTAATTGTCTGGGTCACAATGTTATTGGCTGCGAACTTGCTTTCATTGGAACCAAATTTAAGCTTGCTCTTGATGTTCATTTGCAAAGAGCTAAAATGATCATGACGGGTATTGTGAGCATCCGTCAGGCTCATCGTTTCAGAAATAGTACTGCCACGACGTTTCAATTTTTCGCAAAACTCATCCAGCAGCATCTTAAGCTGCGCATCCTTGTTAGTAAGGTCTACTTTATCACCTTGCGATTCTACTACCTTGAATGATTCTTTTTCGGAAGGAGAACCATCGCCGCCTTTCAGCATGTCGGCATACTTTTCATAGCAGCCTAGCCAGTTTGACATATATTCATAACTCTCGGACAGAACAAGCAAATGCTCATTCACCAATTCGTTTAAATTAACCATACTCTTAAATTCTTTTTTTTTGTTTAATTCTGTAATTACTTTCGCTTAAACCTGTTTCACTTTATGTCAGTCTGATTATAACCTGTATCAAGTTTTCCTCTTTTTTAATCTGATTGAAGACAGATTATCTCAACATACGTGAATTTTATATCTCTTTTGGTTTACTTTGTTCTTATGTTTTACCCATTTTATATCCTTTCATTTTCTTTTAGTTAAAAGTTGTACAATTTCAATTCAATTTGTTTTTAGGTAAGCCTCATTTTGTCAAAATTCAGTCCGTCTTAAAACAAAAATGCCTCAAAATAATCGTTCTTCAAGCCAAATATTCGCCAAGAAGAATGAAATGATCGTTTTTCAAGCCCAATATTCACCAAGAAGAATGAAATGATCATTTTTCAGGCTGAAAATTTTCCAAGAAGAGCAAAATTGCCAATGCTTAAGCCAAATTGATTTTAGATTAAACCAAATATCTGTTCTTTATCATCAAATTACTTTTTGATATATACTGAATGAGCTATATTTACTTCACTAAATTCAAAATTGCGGCAAAGATATAGCCATCCAGTCCGAAGATTTCGGACTGGATAAAAAAAGATGTAGCCAAATCTTATTTAATAATTAATCTAGGCATATCATGAAGAAGTATGATATAAGCCAATAATAATCTACCTATTACACTATTCCTTATTTTTTCTATAAAACGAAATATTCTATCATTTTTCTCCTGGTTTTATTTTTATTATAACATTTATTCCTTACTTTTGCGAAAATCACACTATAAAAGGTAGAAAATGAAAAAGACACACTTCATATTAATACTGATAATTGCTATTAGTAGTTTATCAGCCTGTATGCAAAAAGAAAATGCTATAAAAACATTATTACCTCAGCTGATACAAGCAGAAAGCATTATTTATGAGTATCCTGACAGTGCACTACATATATTGCAGAATATGCAACTTCCTACGCCATCTGATAAGCTACAGAATGCTACGTGGGCATTGCTAATGACACAAGCTAAGTATAAAAGTAATTTAGAGCAGTCTGATTCATTAATAAATATTGCCTATAATTATTTTATGGATAAAGAGGATGTGCAAAGAAGGGCTATGGCGTTATATTATAAAGGTGTATTATATAAAGAAAAATATAATGCGGAAGAAGCATTGCATTATTATCTAGGGGCAGCTAAAGAAATTGAAAAAATAAAAGATTACCGATTAGCTTATCTCATAGATATGAGTATAGGAATGATATATGCTTACCGCAATTTGAGTGATTATGCAAAGGAATACTTTGAAAAAGCGAATCACTATGCTATATTATCAAAGTATCAGGATTATATAGTCTATTCTTATACATATATCGCCAGAGCATATAATTTAAAAGGAGAAACAGATAAAGCAATAGAATATTATAATAAAGCAATCAAAATTGGAAAAGAAAATAATCTATCTATTCCACTAGCCGATGTTTTAAGTGAAATTAGTTCTCTATACAATAGCAATGGTAATAATGAGAAAGCACTTTACTATATACAAGAAGCAATGAAAATAAAAAGGACAGATCAAAATAAACTTACGCTAGGAGATATATATCGTCATTTGCATCAATATGATTCTGCCCATTATTATTTAAATCAAGCATCCAAATCATCTAATATCCATACTGCGCGTTGTGCTTATCAAGCTTTATATTATATGAATATAGCAAAAAAAGACTATAAAAAAACTGTAGAATACAGTGAAAAGCTATGGTTTTATCAGGATTCCATACGAAAGACAGAACGAAATAAAGCATTGATAGAAATGCAAGAAAAATATAACCAGCAAAAAATTATTAATGAAAAGAATCTATTAAAAATAGAAAAAGACCAGGCTGTGCGCAATGCCCTTATTGCTTTAAGTATATTGCTTGTTATAATATTAGTCACTATCTATTGTTACCAGCGAAAAGTATTCCGCCAAAAACAAGAATTATCAGAAAAGGAAGAAAAGATACGCTCATTTATGCTTAGATTATATGATAATGAAAAAACAATAAGTCGCAATCAAATACGAATGGAAGAACTGACAGCACAAATGGAAGACAATAAGGGAGTGCAAGAACTTTGGGAAGAACAACAGAAGACACTGCAAGAAATGCAACAGCAAAATGAAGCATTGAAACAGGAAAACCAAGAATTGCAAAAAAATATAGGTGATTATAGTCTGTCACTAAATGAAAAATCAAAAGAGCTGAATATGCTTAGTCATTTATCAGAAGAGAATAAGTATTTGCACCAACGTGAAGCCTTTTTGTGTAATCAGCTTATAAAGAAGACAGAATTGTTTAATAAAATAAGGACTATGAAGTATATAGATGATGCATTGTGGAAAGATATAAAAGAAAATGTGAATCTATTATTCAATGATTATACGAACCGACTACATCGTCAGATTCCATCATTGACTGAAAGTGACATTCAAATATGTTGTCTGATAAAGCTGCGTTTCAGCAATAGTGATATAGCTAATATACTGGCTATATCATCAACTTCGGTCTCTAAAAGAAAACTAAGATTGAAAGATCGCATTCTGCAAGGAATTGGTTCATTAGGCGAAAATCAAAGCTTAGATTTATGGCTTATGGAATACTAAGGAAGCAATTGTCCATATCTGTTTTTTCAGAAGAAAGGTAATATACTATTTATCAGCATATTACCTTTCTTCTTTTTTTCTCCATTGTCTATATCATGTCTATAGACTTTTCTTACTTTTCCCACAATTATCCCATAACTTTGCATCAAACAAAACAATAAAAAATAAAATCATGAAGTCAAAAAGTCTAATGAAAAAGAAATGGAGTTTATATATGGTTGCAATAATAGCCATATTAATGAATGTATTATCAGTACAAGCAAGTTATGCCATAGATAGTAGAACAGTAGTAATCGAAACAGATGGTCAATGGCCCGCAGAGAATAGAAGCTTGATCTCTGATTGCCCCATAACAGTTCTTACCGATGGAAGTTTCATTTATATCCAAAATGAATCTCCCGACCGTGATATTACAATTCGCATCACAAATGAAAGAACAGGAAACATCAGCCATGAAGAAACCATGCCCTATGTACAAACTGCCTTTATCACTATCCCGATAGCAAGTTACCCCTCCGGAACATATCAAATAGAAATTATAGGTTCACCTATGGGATATTTAAGTGGCGATTTCACTAAAAACTAATTATTATTCACATATAAAAAATAGAAAATCATGAAACACATTGACCTAAAAAAGATTATCCGAATGGATTCCATGATTCAGCGTAGAAATACCGGGTCACCAACAGAGTTTGCAAAAAAGTTGGAAATTTCACGTTCTACGTTTTTTGAATATATAGCTTATATGCGCGATGAACTGATGCTGAATATCCAATACAACAGATATACAGAGAACTATTATTATGATGGTAATAACCTATGCAGTGTACTTGGAATAAGTTATCAAGCCCTATCATAAAAATAGGTATAAGAAAGGAGCACCCCTGATGCTAGATTTCCTTTTAGATATAGAGCCGGGCAGAAGCCATCTACTGATAACCGTAGGATTGGCGGAAACATTGCAAGAAAAGAAGCAGGAGGTGTATTACACCAAAACTTCCAATCATGCTTTTACGTCCGCATTATATCATAAAGGAATAGGAAACTGCGTTCTTTACCCCGATGATCTCAACTGGCTCAGTCCCGACCTTACGTTGCTGGACTGCCAACAGGCAGTCCGTGCACCGTTCTATCGGCAACGGGATATGGATTACATTTTTGTAGCCATGCAGTTACCGCGAAGGCAAAACAATCTGAATGCAGATGTACCTATACTCTATCTGCCACCGTCTTTTTCGAAGTCACCCGATACGAACCCACGAATGGAAGAACTGGCAGAAAGACTGAGAGGCATCAAAAAAGAGGCAGACAGGAATATCATTATCGGACTAATGGAAAATGGCAATGATAGTAAAAAAGGACTTGTGGAATTTTATAAAGTAATAAAAAAAACCTGTATGGGGAATCCTCAATATCACTTTATATTACTGACTGACAGTTTGGAAACAGTAGGTCTGCTATTCAATTTACCACAGAATATGGAAGTATTCCGTATTTTGAATCTGGATATGATATTGCCTTTATGCAATCTTGCGCTAACCGCCCGGCATCCCGATGCCTGGCTGGATTGTACCTTTGCCCACGTACCGGTGCTGACCTATTCGCCAAAAGAAATGATGAATATAACTCCCGGAAAACTGGAAAAACAGATTACCCGTGTATTACAAAATAAAGTGATACTGCTAGAAAAGGCTAAAGAGCTGTGCAACTTCTTTGAACGCGAAAACCAAAATATAGATCAGATAGCAGACGTGCTGATAGAAAGAGCAGAGCGCAACAGATATAATAAAACAAGACAATTATGAGCAAATTCCCATTCTACAAACAACTGGACGGCATGGACTGCGGCCCTACCTGCCTCAGAATGATAGCCAAATATTATGGCAAGACATTCTCTGTGCAACAACTGCGCGAACAGTCCTACATTCAGCGCACCGGAGTAAACCTGCTGGGCATCAGCGAAGCAGCCGCCAGCATAGGTCTGCGTGCCACCGGCATACGCACCTCTATGGAGAAGCTGAAACAACAATCTAAGTTGCCCTGCATCATTCACTGGAACCAAGAGCACTTCGTGGTGCTCTACAAGATAGAGAAGAAACGGGGAAAGACTTGGTTCTACATTGCCGATCCTGCCTACGGACTATTGAAGTATGAAGAACAGGAACTAAAGAAATGCTGGATCAGCACCACACAAGGGGGAGTAGAAAAAGGAATTGCAATGCTGTTGGACGTCACTCCGCAATTTTATGAAGCAGAACCCATTAAATATGAAAAACTGTCCTTGTGGTATCTGTTTCACTACGTGCGCCCTTACAAAAAAGCAATGATGCAATTGGTATTGGGACTATTAGCAGGCAGTGTATTGCAACTGGTTTTTCCATTTCTCACACAGACTATTGTAGACCAAGGTATAGGACACCGGAATCTGAATTTCATTCAATTGATTCTGGTTGCCCAACTCATGTTGGTATTCAGCCGCACACTTATTGAGGTAATCCGCCGTTGCATACTGCTCCACATCAGTACGCGCGTTAACGTGTCGCTCATCTCGGATTTCCTCTCTAAGTTGATGCGGCTGCCCATGAGGTTCTTTGACAGCAAACTGGCAGGCGACCTGATACGCCGCATTGAAGACCATAACCGTATAGAAACTTTTCTTACGCAATCGGTACTCAATATCCTGTTTTCCTCACTGACTGTTATCATTTTCAGTATAGTTCTGGCTATCTATAGTTGGGAAATATTTCTTATCTTCCTGCTATTCAGTGCAGCATATATAGGATGGGTAAAATTGTTTATGCACAAGCGTGCCGATCTGAACCGAAAGAATTTTGAGCAAATGTCTGTCAATCAAAATAACCTGATGCAGCTTATTTATGGAATGCAGGACATTAAATTGCTGGGCTGCGAACAACAAAAACGCTGGGAATGGGAGAATATACAGGCATCACTTTTCCGCATCAATATGAGTTCCCTCAACCTGGGACAGACGCAACAGGTAGGAGCTGTGCTCATCAACGAAGTAAAAAATGTACTGATAACAGTCCTCTCTGCCACTGCCGTATTGCATGGCAGTATTTCACTGGGTGTAATGCTTTCCATACAATATATCATCGGACAGATGCAAGGGCCTGTCAGCCAGTTTGTTTCATTTATGCAGGATACGCAAGATGCACAATTAAGCTTGGAACGCTTGGGAGAAATTCATGGGAAAGCAGATGAGGAAACGGAAGGAATGGAACAAGACACCCAGATATCAGGCAAAGATTCCATTCAACTGCAAAATGTTATCTTCACATACGGTTCAGAGAAGTCGAAACAGATTATCAAAGGACTGTCACTGGATATTCCCGCCGGAAAAACCACTGCCATAGTGGGCCTCAGCGGCAGTGGCAAAACAACTCTGATTAAACTGATGCTTGGATTTTATCCTCCCACCGGAGGGGCAGTCAACATAGGAAAACAGTCATTGCAAAAAATCAGTTTCAAGGAATGGCGCAAGCATTGCGGAGTGGTAATGCAGGAAGGATACATATTTGGAGACACTATAGCCAACAATATTGCTCCGGATGGGAATGTGATAGACAAAAAACGTATGCTATATGCCGTAGAAATGGCGAATATACGGGAGTTTGTAGAGTCATTACCCTTAAAATATAATACTAAAATAGGAAATACCGGTCAGGGATTGAGTCAGGGACAGAAGCAACGCATATTGATAGCACGTGCTATCTATCGCAATCCCGATTACTTGTTCTTTGACGAAGCAACGAATGCCCTCGATACGGACAATGAAAGAGTGATACAGGGAAATCTGGAGAAGTTCTTTAAAGACAGGACGGTAGTCATTGTGGCCCACCGACTGAGCACCGTAAAAAATGCCGACCAAATAGTGGTATTGAAAGAAGGAGACATAACCGAAAGGGGGACACATGAGGAATTGATTTCCCAACGGGGAGACTACTACCGGTTGGTAAAAAATCAACTGGAACTGAATGCGTAAGGAATTGAGAATTGAAAATTGAGAATTTAAAAAAATAGTAATGAGGTATGGAGGAAATCTATAAACCTGATGCCGAGGACACCGAAAAGGTAGAAATCTATAGCCGGGAGAATAATGACATGCTGGGCGACATGCCCGAATGGCTGATACATACCGGAAGCTATATTGTATATGGGCTCATCGTGCTTTTAATTGCCGGAACAGCATTATTTAAGTACCCTGACACGATAAAAAAAAGCATTGCCATAGACGATATGGGAAATGTGGAATGGATTACCGCCAATCATACAGGAATGATAGACCGCTTTTTTATAGAAAACCAGTCACAGGTAAAACAGAATGATACATTGGGAATACTGAAAAACGCAGCTTCACTAAGAGATGTCAAGAGGTTTTGCCGGGTATTGTCCAATATAGAATGGTATTATCGCACAAATGACATCAGCTACTTGCAGGATTATCCTTTTGACCTGATTATGGGAGAAATGTCCGGCGCTTACGAACAGTTTACCCAAGCCGTGCGCACGTGTAGCATGTATCAGGAATTTGACCTATACCCGCAAAAAAAGAGGTATCTGGATGAAGAACTAAAAATACTGAACACAGGCAAAACAGATGCGCTTGCCATTCTGAATGTGAAACGCGAATTGTTCGAGTTAGAAATAAACCATAAGATGGAAACTGGGAAAAACCGCAGAATGCTGGAACTGGCTTATGAGAATATGGTAAACAGCTTGAAGACATGGGATAATAAATATTTGATAAAGAGCCGGCATGATGGTATTGTGGTATGGGGAAAAAGCTGGGGCATGAGTAACAGGGTGAATGAAGGGGATACCCTTTGCACAGTTATTTCAAAACAAAAAGGAAATCCGCTGGGACATATTAAGTTATCGCAGGATGAGGTGGCAGAAATAGCGGTAGGTGATAAGGTAAATATCGAGCTGAATAAATATCCTACTCATTCTTATGGTATATTGCCGGGAAGAGTAGCTTCTATTTCATTTATCCCTTATAATAAGAGTTATGCGGTGGAGGTGGACTTTCCCGAAGGATTGGTGACAACCAGCAAGAAGGAAATAAAATATGAAATAGATATGAGTGGAAAAGCCGAAATCATTACTTCCAGCAGGAGTATATTGAGCAGGATATTTGCGCCGATATATGAGTTGTTCAGGGAGAAATAAATAAAAGTTTAACCAATAAAAAAAGAACAGTATGAAAAAAGAAGAATCAAAAGACAAGCAACCGGAATACACCAAGTACTCCGAAGAAGAACAAGTGCTGAACCTGGACGAACTGATGGACGTGCAAGGCGGCATAGATGACAATGAATTGGCCAAATGCGGCTTGGGATGTTACACCGGCGGATTTGTAGACCCAACACGAACACAGGATGAAAACACCTCAAATGAATAAAGTATATGTGCTGAACCCTCACTATCATCTGCGTCATGACATACACAGGGTAGCATTATTCTCCAGCACCGGAGCAGCCGATACCGACTGCTCGCGGAACTGGCATACCTTTATTCATCCCCTGCAAGCCGTCATGCTGAGCTTCTTCACGTATGACAGGCCCTTGCAGGAAACCCTTCCCTTGCTGTGCGATTTCTTCTGCCGCAGCGCAGAAGAAATGCTGGAATCAGTATCCGAATTCATCAACAACCCCACCCCCGTTTATACCTCATCACAGCAAGGGAAAGTCTACTTCCCCAAACGGATACTGATAGAAGCCGAAGAGGCAGGCAGCGCCCTACGCTTTGACCAACTGGAGCCCAACTCCTTTATCTGGAAAAAACTGGACCTGACAACCAGAAGATTATACTCAGGCCCTCTACTCCTCACCTTCATGCTGACCAACCGATGTGTCACCCGTTGCAAATATTGCTATGCCGATACATCCACACCGGTAATATCTCCCCTACCCACCGCCCGCATCATGGAACTGATAGAGGAAGCCTCGCGCCTGCAAGTGCAACAGATAAACCTGATAGGCGGCGAAATATTCCTGCATAAAGACTGGAAAATGATCCTCGCCGAACTGGTAAAACGGAACATCGGCCCCGAATTTATATCAACCAAAATGCCCGTAACCCACAGCCTGCTGAAAGACCTGCTGGAAACAGGCTACCAAGGCATCATACAAGTATCACTGGATGCCTATAATCCCCGCATACTGGCAGACTCACTGGGAGTAAAGGAGAAATACAACTCGGAAGTACTGAAAGGGCTTCACCTGCTGGACGAAAGCGGATTGAATTATCAGGTTTCGTCTGTACTGACCCGTTATAATTGCGATGTAGTGCCACTAGCGGAGTTATATCACCAACTATCTGCACTGAAGCACATCCGGGATTGGCGCATCATTCCCGCCAGCAATTCCGGCAGCAAAGATTACAAGGAATTTTCGCAACTGAAACCATCGAAGGCTCAGATTACGGAAACATTCAATGAACTATATCCGCTTATTGCCAATGCCCCGTTTCCGGTGATTTTGGGCGATGCCGCTATCAGGAAGCAATATAGGGACACATGGGGAGGCAGCCGCAATTTTAAGGGTAGCGAATGCTCCGCCCTTACCACCCATATGTTTATATTGCCCGATGGGAAGGTGACCGCTTGCGAACAACTGTACTGGCATCCGCGGTTCATCATAGGCGATGTCACCATGCAGGGGTTGAAAGAGGTATGGGATTCGCCCCGCGCCATGCAGCTTTGCGCCCTGCCACGCTGTGAGATAAGCGAGCAAAGTGCGTGCAAGGAATGCAGCCTTTTCGAGGATTGCTACAGTTACCAAAATCGTTGTTGGAGTGATATTATAAAGGCATACGGCGCAGAGCACTGGGACTTTCCCGATCCGCGTTGTGCCTATGCCCCACCCATGAAAAACAAATTGGATTATGACTGAAGATGAACTGGACAAAATAAAGAAGACTTTTGTGCGTTCTGGTGAGGAATGTCCTATGGAAGTGGCATGCCTGCTCAGCGTAATGAAATATTATGGAGGGCGGGAGGATGCGCATACACTGACTGAATGGTGCACAGTGGATGGAAAACTGACGCTGATGGGAATGAGGGATGCAGCGATCCGTGCAGGGATGCAGGCGGAGCTTTGCTTGCAGGACATGGAACAGTTGACTTTGCGAAGGCTTCCCATTATTCTTTTTGCGATGAATGATTTTGAGGTGCCGGGGTATGTGGTGTGCTATGGCATTCATGAGGGGAGGTTTATTATTTGGGAGCCGGGGTTCGGGGTGATGCAGTATTGGCCGAATCAGATGAAAAGGTTATGGATAAAGGGGATAGCGCTCACGCTGTTTCCTACTCCTGAGTTTATGAAGAAAGCGGATTTTCAGTTAAAGTGGTGGGAGTTGTATCCTTGGAGCAAAAAGTGGAGAAGAAGGCTGGTGAGGTGGTATGAGTATGTTTGGTTGAATTATCCTTGGTTCAGAAAGGTGGTATATGGATGCTCTGATTGCCATAAGAGGGTCAGTTCATTGTGGAAAGGGTAACATCCACCGTAGGGGCGGATTGAATCCGCCCGAATGCATCCACAGATACACCTTTCGGATGTTATCGGGCAGATTCAATCTGCCCCTACGGTGGATCATTATCTTGCATTTTTTTCCTTCAAATACTCATAAAAAGCATACTGCGACCGCACCGGTTCCGCCTCCGGTTCCCGTTTCAACACATTATTCAAATTCTCATCCACCCAACCGGCTTTCCTATTATCCTTTAATTGAATAGTAAGCATATCAATCAATTGCTGTTTCAAATCCTCATCCAAGATAGGCGTCACAGCCTCTATCCGGCGATACAAATTGCGCCGCATCCAGTCCGGTGACCCCATGAAAAGGAGTGGCTTGCCGCCATTGTGGAAATACCACACACGTGCATGTTCCAGGAAACTATCCACAATACGCGTTATCCGTATATTCTTGCTATAAGGCTGATTAGGAATCAGGCAACAAATCCCTCGCACTATCAGGTCAATCTGTACCCCTGCCTCACTCGCCTTATAAAGTTCATTTATCATAGAAGGATCTTGCAAAGCATTCATCTTTAGAATAATACGCGCTTCCTTTCCCGCTTTCGCCATATTGATCTCCTGCCCGATCCGTCTTCTCAACTCAGGCAACAAATTGAATCGCGCTACCAACAAACGCTTGAACTTCGGTTCGGTCACCTCCTTCTGCAACACCCGGAATAAAGTATGTAAGTCATTCACTATCGTCTCATTGGAAGTAAACAAACCGGAGTCCGCATAGATCCGCGCCGTCTTCTCATTGAAATTTCCGGTGCTGATGTAAGCATAGCTTCGGGTCTGCTTCCCTTCCTTATTATAACGCAACACGAGTGCCACCTTGGCATGCACCTTCAGACCCGGTATGCTGAATATAATATGTATGCCGGCACGCTTCATCATCTCGGCGGTAGCCAGATTGTTCTCCTCGTCGAAACGCGCTTTCAGTTCTACAAATACCGTCACCTTCTTACCATTTTGCGCCGCCGCAATCAGGGTATTAATGACTACAGAGTTTTCCGCCACGCGGTATTGGGTAATCATAATCTCGCGGCAGGAAGGATCATGCACCGCCTCATACAGGAAGTGAATGAAATGCTCGAAGGAATGGTAAGGGAAATGCAGCAACAAGTCCTTCTTGTTCACATAGCGGAAGATGGATTCTTTCTCGTCCAGGCAGTTCAGCTTCATGGGACAAGGCTTCAACTGGGCATACAGTTCCTTATTGGGGTTGGGCAGATGAGACAAGTCTTCCAGATTCAAATGCTTGTCACCCGGCACCAACTCATCCCTGTTTATATTGAAAGCATCTACCAGAAATTCCAGATAATCATCGGGCATCTTGCGGTCATATACAAAACGGCATACGGCGCCTATCTTGCGTTTCTTCACTTTCTTTTTCAGTTGCTCCACCATCACTTCCGAACTGGCGGCATCATCCACAAAAATATCCGCATCGCGGGAGATCTTGCAACAATAGCTGCAATCCAACTCATACCCCGGAAACATACGGTTGATATTCGCTTTGATGATGTCTTCCATGTACATCAGATAGAAATTCTCTCCCTGCCGGGGTAGTTCTATGAAACGGGGAACCTTGCTATAAGGTAGTTTGATGATATAATATTCTTTTTCGCCCGTGTCCCGGCGCGTGACACGGACCGAAAGATAAAGGCGATTGTCGCGAAGGAAGGTTTTAATGCGGTTCTTGCACACCGGGACAGGTTGCAGATAAGGGAAAATCTCTTCCTTAAAGAAATTGCTGATAAACTCCTGATGGAAAGGTTCCACCTCTTGCTTGCTCTGATAGAAAATAATATGATGCTGGCGCAAGGCCGGAATAATCTTACGTTCATAGATGCGGATGCGGTCTTCCATCTGGTTATTCACCACTTCGGTTATCTGATGGATCAGGCATCGGGCTTCCTCCTGCGTCATGTCGTCACTCTGTCCGCCGGAAGCGATGGCTTTATGCTCAGCCACACGTATTTTATAAAACTCCTCCAGGTTAGAAGAATAAATAGAGATAAAATTAATCCGTTCAAACAACGGAAGGGAGTCATCATCTGCCTCCAACAATACCCGGTAGTTGAAGGACAACCAACTGATGTCACGCTTAAAATAATGATATTTGCTCTCCATATTATGCTTAGATTTGTCCCAAATATAGTATCTTTGTTCATAATAAACAAAAAAACTATGACAAGAGTTGGATTATTATCGGATACTCATGCATATTGGGACGATAAATACCTGAAATACTTTGAGAATTGCGATGAAATATGGCATGCCGGAGACATAGGCTCGCTGGAAGTTGCCCAGAAACTGGCCTCTTTCCGCCCGTTCCGCGCCGTATATGGGAATATAGACGGACAAGAGATCCGCAAACTTTATCCCCAAATAAACCGTTTTACGGTAGATGGAGCTGAAGTGTTGATAAAACATATCGGCGGTTATCCGGGCAACTATGATCCTTCCATCCGTGGAAGCCTGTTGGTGAAACCTCCCAGGTTGTTTATCAGCGGGCACTCGCATATATTAAAGGTGAAGTATGACAAAACCTTGGGCATGTTGCACATCAATCCAGGAGCTGCGGGTATCTCCGGCTTCCATAAAGTGAGGACATTGGTGCGTTTTGTCGTCGATAATGGAGAATTTAAAGATTTAGAGGTGATAGAACTGGCGGATAAGTTGTAAGATTAAAAAAACTTTCCGACCTTTGCACAGACTAATTCCAAAACAATATGAAGACTTATCTCGTTACAGGAGCTGCCGGATTTATCGGAGCTAATTATTTGAAATACATCTTGGCCAAGCACGATGATATTAAGGTGGTGGTGCTGGATGCGTTAACTTATGCAGGTAACCTGGGTACCATTGCATCGGATATTGATAATGAACGTTGCTTCTTCGTAAAGGGAGATATATGCGACCATGATCTTGCCGACCGACTGTTTGCCGAGTACAAATTCGATTATATCGTGAACTTTGCAGCCGAAAGCCATGTAGACCGGAGCATTGAAAACCCTCAGTTGTTCCTGCAAACCAATATTCTGGGAACTCAGAACCTGCTGGATGCCGCCCGCCGTGCATGGGTGACCGGCAAAGATGAAAACGGCTATCCCACATGGCGCAAGGATGTACGCTATCATCAGGTATCTACCGATGAAGTGTATGGCAGTTTGGGAGCGGAAGGTTTCTTTACCGAAACTACTCCATTGTGTCCCCACAGCCCGTATAGTGCATCTAAGACCAGTGCCGATATGTTCGTAATGGCTTACCATGATACATATAAGATGCCTGTTACCATCACCCGTTGCTCCAACAATTACGGCCCTTACCACTTCCCCGAAAAGTTGATTCCACTGATCATCAAGAATATATTGGAAGGCAAGAAACTTCCTGTTTATGGTGATGGCAAGAATGTACGCGACTGGTTGTATGTGGAAGACCATTGCAAGGCTATCGACTTGGTAGTGCGCAAAGGACGTAACGGCGAAGTATATAATGTAGGCGGCCACAACGAGAAACAGAACATCGAAATTGTGAAGCTGACCATCGCCACCATCCACCAAATGATGACGGAGCATCCCGAATACCGTGAAATTCTGAAGAAAAAGGAACTGAACGAGAATGGTGAAATCAGTATTGATTGGATCAATGAATCACTGATAACATTCGTAAAAGACCGTTTGGGACATGACCAACGCTATGCTATTGATCCTGAAAAGATTACGAACGAATTGGGATGGTATCCTGAAACTAAGTTTGAAGTGGGTATCGTGAAGACTATCAAATGGTATCTGGAGAATCAAGCTTGGGTAGAAGATGTAACCAGTGGTGATTATCAGGGGTATTACGAAAGAATGTATAAGAATAGATAAGAAATAGTCTTTTATAATTTTATAACAGTCCGGATAAGAAGAGAGATCTTTTTTATCCGGACTGCTTTTTTGTATCCCTACCAATCATATTTCCTTCATTAAAGATAAATATCCCTTTATTACAGATAACTTTAAAAGATTCTACAGGTTATGCTTAATAACACATATTATTTTCTTTTATTTCTAATTTCTTTCGTTTATCTTTGTATTCACAAACAAACAAAACACAAAACAAAAGAACAAAACAATAAAAAGATAATAATACGCATCACAACTAACTATATTTGCAATCCTTAAATTTCTAATTACTAAAAGTAATAATCAATTTATGAAAACGACACGAAAAGAAAAACAAGTTTCTGCCTTTGATTTTAAGAGACAGACAACAAGATGCCGAATGTGGCTCTGCTTATTATGCATGATAGCCATAAGTACTCAGAGTGCATTTGCACAAAACAAAGTCAAAGGAACGGTTTCAGATGAAAACGGCGAACCGTTAATTGGTGTAAACATCCTAATTAAAGGAACTACTAATGGAACAATTACGGATATAAACGGTACTTATGAGATTAATGCTTCCTCCGATGCAACGTTACTGTTTACCTATATCGGCTACACTGATAAAGAAGTGCAGGTAAAGAAACAGTCTGTAATCAATGTTATAATGAAAGACGATTCACAAAGTTTGGAAGAAGTTGTTGTCGTAGGGTATGGCACTGTGAAGAAACGCGATCTTACCGGTTCGGTTTCATCTATCGGATCTGACAAACTAAAGGAACGCTCATTTGGCAATGCCTTACAATCCATGGCTGGACAAGTATCAGGCGTACAAATTACCCAAACGCAGGGAGCTCCAGGTATGGCGCCGACTATCAAAGTCCGTGGTTCTTCTTCCATCAATGCAGGAACTTCTCCACTTTATGTCATTGATGGCATACCATTGGAGGACAATACAGTTTCAGATGGCAGTAACGGCAGTTCCAGCAATATGTCATTCAATAGAAATCCATTGAATAATATTAATCCGAATGATATTGAATCCATAGAAATCCTGAAAGATGCCTCGTCAGCGGCAATTTATGGTTCACGAGGCGCCAACGGCGTTGTCTTAGTTACCACCAAGCAAGGAAAAGCCGGTAAAACAAAAGTGGATGCCAGCTATGAATTTGGAATTTCCAGAGTGAATCGCCGTATTGATGTAATGGATGCCAAGGAATGGATTGATTTTGAAACTGCCGCCCGTAATAATACATGGGCTACAACCTTAAAAAACAATCCCAATGCTGTACGTGGTATGGATACCGTCATTCCAGAGGAATTCTCTGATCCCGAATGGCTGGCTAGAATAGGAAATGGAACGGACTGGCAAGATGTATTATTCAGAACTGCATTCACTCATAATGCACAAGTATCTGCTTCAGGTGGTTCCGAAAAGACTCAATTCATGTTTTCAGCAGGATATCTGACTCAAGAAGGAGTAGTAGATCAGAATAATTATGACCGACTTTCGATCCGTAGTAATATTAATCATAAGTTCAATGACCGATTGAGCGCCGGACTAAAAATTGGTCTGACCCGTACTAATGATTCCTCTTACGGCACAGCAGGCAAATCTGATGCTGTCAGTCTGGCGGTGCAAAGTGATCCTATCTTCCCTCTCCGCGTAGAAACAGGGAGCTTGGGATTCAAAGATCCGGAATCTATTTGGAATACTTTCGTTAAATATGGTTTCCAATTATGGCATCCCTACTCATTGACCCGCGAAATGTCTAAAAAGAAGACAACAGATATGGTATTGGTCAACAGTTTTATTGATTACAAAATTCTAGACGGGCTTAATTTCAAAATGTCTTTCAATGCCAATACGGAAGACTCTCATTATAAATCATATTGGAATGCAGGGCAAGACTGGGGATATTCAGGATGGGTAGATGCTGAAGCCAATTTTGTAACTATGCGATCCACCAACTGGGTATGGGAAAACACTTTAAATTATAACAAAACATTTAATAACGATCATTCGGTTACCGGCTTGGTGGGCTACACCATGCAGGAACAAACTCTGGAATACAGTGAAATGACCGGTGGATCATTTCCTAATGATCTGGTTCATACCATCAATGCAGGTAAAGTAACCCGCGGATCGACTTCTGAAACAGAATGGGCCTTAATTTCTTTCCTCGCCCGTGCCACTTATTCTTATAAAGGTAAATACTTGGCTTCCGCAGCTCTTCGTACAGATGGATGTTCACGCTTCGGAAAGAATAATCGTTGGGGATATTTCCCGTCAGCATCTATAGCATGGAGAGTTTCAGAAGAAGAATTTATGAAAGATATAAATTGGCTGAATAACTTGAAATTGAGACTTAGTTATGGTGTTACCGGAAACAATCAGATACCGAATTACGGTGCTATCGGCTTATTAGGCTATTCATCTTATGTACAAAGCGGAACTGTAACCCAAGGACTTTATACCAACACATTGCCCGATCCTGAATTAAAGTGGGAGAAGACAGGACAGGTCAATTTCGGTTTAGATGCCGGGCTATTCAACAACCGTATCAACCTTTCATTAGACCTCTATTACTCCAGAACTCATGATTTGTTATTGGATGTACCTGTGCCTGTCTTGACAGGATTCCAGTCTACTTTAACCAATATAGGCAAACTAGAAAACAAAGGTGTGGAATTCTTTATTTCCACCCGAAATCTGGATGGTGCGTTTACCTGGACAACAGATTTCAATATTTCAGCAAACCGCAACAAAGTATTAAAATTAGGCGCCAATGATGCTCCCATTATGGTAACAACCAATGATGCAATCTCAAAAACCGAAGTAGGCCAACCTATCGGTAATTATTACGGATACATATTCGATGGTGTATTAAGCCAGAAGGACATTGATAATGGAGTTCCCGTATATCCCGGCAGTGAAGCAGGCGACCCCAAAGTGAGAGATGTAACCGGAGAGGGAATTATTGATTCTAATGACCGGACAATCATTGGTAATTACCAACCTGATTTTACATGGGGTATGACTAACAATTTCTCCTATAAAGGAATCGAGTTGTCAGTTATGTTGACTGGTTCCCAAGGTGGAGAAATAATGAACCAACATTCCCGCTTCCTGAAATCATTTAATGGCAATCGAAATGCTTATCAGTCTGTAACCAATTATTGGAGATCTGATGAAAATCCTGGAGATGGACATATATTTAAGCCACGTGTTACACAAAATACGGTACAAGCTCAAAGCTCAACTTACTGGGTAGAAGACGGATCTTTTGTCCGCATTAAAAATATCCGTTTAGGATATAATTTCCCGGCTTCAGTAACTAAGCGATTGAGACTGTCTAACTTAAAGTTATATGTAAACCTTGAAAATGTTTATGTCTTTTCTGATTATTCCAACTATGATCCGGAAGGCAGTACATTCCAATCCGGATATCGTGTAGGATACGATTATGGTTCTTATCCTAATCCGTTTACAGCTACTGCCGGTATCAATATTGGTTTTTAATCCTATTATGACACAATGTAGTATAACTCAAAATAATAAAGAAATGAATAAGTTTAAATATATTATAGTATTATCCTCGATACTGATGTTGGCAGGATGTGACGATTTCCTAGATCGTTCCCCTATTTCAAATGCAAATGAAAATGCTTTCTACAAGACTGAAAGTGATTTTGAAGTTGCTATGACAGCTGCTTATAATAGCCTCTACACCCTTTATGGGCCGGAAAGTTTGCCATCTTTTTTTGGAGAATTGATGTCTGATAATGCCTACAATGACAATACAGCCGGTAATGTGAAAGATTACGAAGCATTTGACACGCATATTGGAATGGACCCGAACAATACCCTTGTATTAGGTTATTGGAACAATTATTATAAATCAATTTTTATCATCAACAATATACTATCTAAGAGTACAGGAGCAGATTTTAGTTCCAAAGCATCTTTACAAGCAGAAGCTCGTTTCCTACGCGCTTTATACTATTTTGATATGACCCGGGCATGGGGAGATATCCCGTTGGTTCTTACGCCACTTAGTGTTAGCGAATCTTTGCAACAACCTCGTACACCGCAAACTCAAGTATATGATGCCATCATTGATGATTTACTATTTGCAGCAGAAAATCTTCCGGCAAAAAGCAAAGAGCGCTTTACCGGAGCAGCAAATGCAGATGCAGCTAATACATTATTAGGCAAAGTATACCTGACGGTAGGCAATAAAAGTGAAGCAGAAAAGGCACTAAAAAAAGTGTACGGAAAATTTAGTCTGGTTCCTTATGCCGATTTATGGGATTTGAATAAAAAGAATGGAGCAGAATCTATTTTTGAGATACAGTATAAAGGTGGTAAGTCTAACCCATATAGCTCTTATTGGGCGATGTTTACCCCACTCGACAATCGAATCATTACAGCATGGGGAGGTGGTATGAATCAAGTATCAGATGATTTGTGGAATGCATACGAACCCAATGACTCTCGACGCGATATTTCTATTCAAAATGGATATACAACAGCCAGCGGAGAACTGGTATCTGTAAAATATAGTATAAAATGGAAAGATGAAAACGCAGAAGTGAATGGATTGAGAGAAGCCGCCGATAATAATTTCATTATATTACGTTATGCTGACGTATTATTAATGTTGACAGAAGCTACCGGTGATGCTAAATATATGAATGAAGTGCGTGACAGAGTCGGACTGCCTCATTATGGTGCTTCAGGTTATCCTACTCAATATAATACGGTAGCATTAGCATGCGAACATGAACGTCAAGTAGAATTTGCATTAGAATTCCATCGTTGGTTTGACTTGATACGCACAGGCAGGGCTATCACTGTACTTAAAAACAGCTCTAAGAATGTAACAATCACAGAGGACGAACTCTTGTTGCCGGTTCCATTGGAAGTCATTAGTCAAAACCCCACCGTTATCACTCAAAACAAAGCTTATAACTAAATATAACTGATAAAGAACTATTCTTATTAATCAAAAACAGCTTGAATGAGATCTTTCATTCAAGCTGTTTTTTTGAGGGGACACTTCATCACTGAACCATCCCCTCTTCAACCTTATTTATTCACAAAAAGGACTCAACATTATGAGAGTTCTTTAATAAGTCAAGTCCTCAATTATCTATATAAACCCATTATTTCAAATTAAGATATTGCTGATTACCGGATACTCCACCTTGCCGAACAGGACAAAAACGGAATGAGAAAGACATACGCTCTGCCGGAATCAAATAGGGTTGATGAGGATATGCCCCCCAACTGGTATCACCACCGACACCCATCTGTTTCAAATCAATATTCCAAGTAACCATATCCTTAAACTGAATATCAGATAGATGACGCTGCGACTTGCGTATTCCCGGTTCATCCAGATCTTCCGTAGGGAATAAATAAGCACTGGTGCTGATATATGGCTGCCCAATCGCCATTAATCCTTGTCCGTCGCCATCTGTCAAACTCATCCAACGAACTTCTGTTTTATTTCCGTTTTCCTGAGGACGGTCATAAGGAAAGTATTGATCGGCTACACTACCTTTATACAAACCTACATACGAAGAAGTATTACGGTCTATATAATTCTCATGAGGACCGCGTCCCAGCCATTCCATCTGGTCAAATTGCTTGTTCAACGTAATACTCACTCCCATACGAGGCAAGAAAGGTAAAGTATCGTTGCCCGGAATAAAGGTACAATTTACATCCAGGTATCCTTTTCCTGAGAAATGATAGTTTACAATGAAATCCGATTCCGCTACCGGCAGCTTATAATGGGAAGTCACTTCATAAGCATCACCGCCCAATGCTTTCTGTTCCATTGAAACCAATTTTGCCTGTCGTCCGGCTTCACGCCATGGACGTAAAGTTACATTCATATCATTTCCCATATCATTATCTGTTACAGGACGCCAGAAATTAGGGCGTAATGCTTCTTTTATCAATTCAGTACTTCCTTCTTTATAAGAAGTCAAAGCTCCCGTCGCTTTATCAAAGCCCACACTCAAATTTCCCGCTCTTAATGTCAGGATGGAAGCCGCATCATCAACCGCTACCGGTGAAGATTGAACATTTGATACAAAAGGTTGATAGAATGGAAGTTTTACCTGTGCATCCGCCAGTTCCGTTCCTGCTTGCAATAAACCTCCCTCTTGCTTTAAAGAGGCATAGAAATTCAAGAAATACTCAACTCCCGGCTTAGCCTGTATTTCAGGGAACGAAGTCTTAAACATACCCGTATGCAAGGGAGCCAAAGAAACATTATCAATAGTACCCGTAGCAAGGGTTTCTCCATTGCCTTCCAATCTCCATGTGAAGTTGAAATCACTCAGATCTGTAAAGAAATACTTATTATGCAATTCTACCAAGCCTTCATGATAATCAAGTAAGGAGAAAGTGATGTTTTGATAAACTTTCTTCACTTCATGAATATGTGGTTTCAATGTGCGATCCGCAGCAATCAAACCATTCATACAGAAGTTAGCCGTACTAGGAGTACCTTTCGGAGCTAAATCACCTCCGTATGCCCAATAGAATTTACCATCAGGAGTCTTCGCATACAGACCTTGATCCACCCAGTCCCAGATATGTCCGCCTTGCAAAGAAGGATATTTCTCGATTACATCCCAATAATCCTGAAGGTTTCCTTCACTGTTACCCATAGCATGGGCATATTCACAAAGAATAAGCGGTTTGGTAGGAAGATAAAGGCAATGATTAATCAGTACATCTATCTTTTTATACATCGGACAGAAAATATCAGTATACGGACCCTTGATACCATCTTCCGAATGTACGGGACGTTGTGAGCGGTCATTGGCATGTATCCATTTATAAGTCGTTGCAAAGTTACACCCCTCACCCGTTTCATTTCCCAATGACCAAATGATAACACAAGGATGATTCTTATCACGCTCAAACATACGTTCCGTGCGGTCAACAAATGCTTTTTCCCACTCCGGTTGATTAGCCAAACATTGGTCGGGTTTATATCCCATGCCGTGGCTTTCAATATTGGCTTCATTGACTACATACAGGCCATAAATATCACACAATTCATACCATCTGGGATCATTGGGATAATGGGATGTGCGTACACTATTTATATTATTCTCTTTCATTAATTGAATATCACGCAGCATGGATGCCTCATCTACCACATGACCGTTATAAGGATCGTGCTCGTGCCTATTTACACCTTTTATATAAATCGGTTTGCCATTTACCAACAACTGTGCATGTTTAATTTCTGATTTACGGAAACCGATATTCTGGCAAATGTATTGTTCCGGTTTGCCATTCACACGTAAAGTAAGTAACAGGCGGTAAAGGTTCGGCTTTTCCGCACTCCACAACAAAGGTTCTATTATTTCTTTCTTAAAATGCAGTTCCTTATCGGCACTATTCCAGCGCTTGCGCTCACTATAGATGCTCTTACCTGCTTTGTCCAGTAAGCTCACTTCCACTTCAGCACCCTTAATCTTTCCTTCTTTTGTCTTACCCAATTCAAGATAAAGATTAAAGTCTGCATTCTTATATTCTCCATCCAGATCGGTCACCACTTCATAGTCACGTACATGAATTTCGGGGCGGGCATAGACATACACATCCCGCTGGATGCCGGCAAAACGCCAATAGTCCTGATCTTCCAGATAATATCCGTCACTGAACTTAAATACTTGTACGGCTATCTCATTCTCTCCTTGTTTCACATAGGGAGTGATATCAAACTCTGATGGAGTTTTGGAATCTTGGGAATATCCCACTTTCTCACCATTTATCCATACATAAAAAGCAGAAGCTACCCCGCCAAAGTAAAGGATAATCTGGCGTTTATTCCAGTTTGCCGGAACGGTAAAGGTACGCTTATAAGAACCAACCGGACTATTCTCAACCGCAATTAACGGCGGATTCTTCTTTATGCCATACCCACTACCCACATAGAAAGGATAGCCAAAGCCCTGTAACTCCCAGTTGGAAGGAACTTTTATATCATTCCAACCTGAAACGTCAAATCCTTTTTGAAAGAAATCCAATGGACGTTGGTCGGAACGAGGTACAAAATGAAATTTCCATGTACCGTTTAAGGATTGGAAATAAGGAGATTGTGCCTTATCTCCCTGCATTGCCATATCCTTAGTGGGGTAGCCCATAAAGTTAGCAGCAGAAGGTAAACGGTTGATATGAAGTACATCAAAATTTTCCCAATCATTATCCGAATGAGGATATTTATCTCTGCGGACAGTCTGTTCCACTTTCTTTGCCTCCTGAGTTTTCTGCATCGGTGCACCATCATATTGCGCCAATGCCGCAAGCGGAAACAAAAGTGCCAGACTTAAAGCTATATTTAATTTTCTCATAAATTTATCATTTACTTATTCAATAACATTTTGATGATTAAAGCAGAAGACCAGCCAAAATTCGGGCTGTTCAAAGTTTCTCCCGTCAAAGGATTATAATTTTCGTGGATAGGACCGTCTGTAGTCAATCCCTGTGCATTATCTATGAACTTCTCAAGCAGAAAATCGGCTTCCTTATCATAACCATAATTACGAAGTCCGGTAATGCCGAAATAAACCTGGTCTACCCAAACAGGGCCTCTCCAATATCCACGGATAGGACGAAGACGAGGATGGCTAATATCCAGTGTACCCAATGGAAGAGTGGAATTAAATTTAGTTGGGTCCATCATTTTCTTCATTACCTGTTCAGCTTGTTCCGGAGTAGCAACACCTGCCCATAACGGCAACCAGCATTCAGCACCCATTACTTTTATAAATTCTCCAGTCTCTATGCGGGTATCATAGAAGAAACCTGTTTCTTTATCGAACATCTTCGTTTGGATATGCTCTTTTATTTTCTGGGCATCGGCAATCAACTGGTCTGCCAGTTCTTTCTTCCCTAAAATGGTAGCCATTTCTGCCAAAATATTCTTTTCTGCATAAAGGAAGGAGTTCAAACAAATATTCTCCTGATTCATAGACCATGCATTTTCTCCATTCTTCAGCATCACAGCATCATCAAATCGAACTCCATTGTCCATACCGCTTTCCCAAGCTGCTGCAATCAAAGTACCATCGGTAGAGCCATATTCGCAGATGCCGTTATGATCATGATCCCGGTCTGTGTACCACCACTGATGGAATTTATATAACTTATCAAACATCTCTTCCAGGAATGCACGGTCTCCGGTTGCTTTATAAACGTTCATTGCTCCCCACGCAGCTACAGGAGGCTTAGAGTCACGCCAGTTATTACGTTTCTTATTATAACTGATGAAATCGGGAACCATGCCATTCTCAGCCTGATAATCAAATAAAGTGCGCATCTCATCTTTTGCCATTTCAGGATTATATAATGCGTTGCCCGAAGCTATTTTCCAAGAATCCCATGACCAAATGCCATTAATAAAACCATTATAAGACGGATTACTGCCGGCATGCAGAATATCACCGGCAGCAGAACGCCAGTTACTGTTCAACGTCATCATTGCTTTCACAAGAACCCTGCGATATTTATTATCATTCAAATATTTACTGTCACCGGTCAACAAGGAAGCAATATTCTGGTTCCAACGCTGCTTATTGGCATCAAAGCAGGCATTTATATCCAAAGTGGTAAGCGATGCAAGTTCCTTCTGAACATCCTCTCCACGCAACATCATAGTCTGTGTATATTCCGATTGATAGGTAGCATTCGGTTGCAGAACCAATTCTGATTTTTCTATGGCTTGCAAACTATCTTTATTTACCAACATTACCTGATCTGCCGTACAGAAGCGCATCACCGTACAAGTAGAATCTGCCAAGCGAAGAACTGAAACATTCTTGTCTGCCACACTTAGTACAGAGGCTTTATCAAAGACACCTCCGTTCCAGGACAAAGAAACCGTGACAGGTTCCTGGCTTACATTCTTTATGATAGAACGAACCACTGCTGTACGAGAAGTTCCGAAACAGAGTTCTGTTACAAAATTCAATTGTTCGTCATTGAATTCTTGCACCAAACGTCCCGGCAGATACTTTACCGTCTGCACATTACGCACCAAACTATATGGTTCACCATTCACTTTCAACTTAGGTTCTGCCAAACTACCGGCAATCCATCCACGACCGGTCATAGTCATAGGACCGATAAATGCTCCGGCATACTGATTACTCTCATTCTCCGGCAAAGCATAGGCTGACCATGCACCTAAATCCGAAAATACATATGCATCATAGAACCGTTCCTGTTGAGGTACATTCTTTATATTGATCAAATTACAAAAATCACTCTGCTGAGAAAGTAAATTTCCTACTTGAGTTTGTCCCGAAGGCGAGGTACATGCATTCAGAATACACAATACGGCTCCGGAAAGAGAAAGCATTCTAACTATCTTTTTCATACACTATTGAGTTAAAGAGATTTCTTCCGGAGAGAATATTCTCTCCGGATAAAGACCTAATAATAAAAGAATTGATTATTTACTGAAGTTCGGATTCTGCTCCCATGTAGGATTCATTAGGAATTCAGCACGAGGTATAGGGAACAATTTATGTTTGGTATCAACATAGTTTTCAGCAAACTTCTTACCATTCGCTTTTAACGTAGTTTCAACAATTCCCCATCGAATCAAATCATACCAACGAGATCCTTCAAAAGCAAGCTCACACGGGCGTTCCACATTCTGTAGATGAGCCAGGACTTCTTCTTTTGTCATCGTCTTATTCAATTCAGGAACACGAGCACGCCTACGTACCTCATTTATACGATCTATTGCTGAAGAAGTATCACCTCTATCATTTAAACATTCTGCATAAAGCAATAATACATCAGCATAACGCACAATGGGAATATTGAAAGCACTAGCCCACCAATCACTGCTTAATGATTCATCCCAAGTGGCAAACTTCTTCCACAACAACTTATTGGGGCCATCATAATCTGAAAAATGTTCGCCTTCACCAATATACCACATTTTAGTATTGGGATCATCAAACAAAATTGTTCCATATAAACGCATACTATATTTCCCGTCTACCGTCAGATCTTTCTTTAATAAATCAAACAGCCAATTGGACGGAAATGCTTCTTCGTATCCTCCAACATTACCAGACACAAGATGCTCTGCAATGTTACTGTATTCTTTTCGGCCTCCTGTTCTATCGCCTGAATACTGAACTTCAAAAATTGATTCACGATTATTTTTATGAAGTCCATCAAAATTATCTTCATAATTATCAACTAATTCAAATTTTCCAATCAATTTCTCGAATTCTTTTTCTGCTTTCCCCAGTTCATGTCGGAACATATAAAATTTGCCTAGAATTGCAGCTGCTGCATAAGTTGTTACACGCCCTTTACCTGCTGCATCATATTCTGTAGGCAGTTCTTTCTGTACCTCTGACAATTCAGTTTCAATCAATGATATCAACTCACCTGGTTCAGCTTGTTTTGGATAGAACTCCTCATCTTTTCCCTCTAATTGCTTTAAATAAATGGGAACTCTTTCACCATAGTTTAAGTATAGACGATAATAATAATAGGCTCTTAAAAAACGCGCCTCAGCCATTGCCGTTTTCTTTAGCTTTAGCAAAGCATCTGTCTCACCCGGTACATTAGGAATATTATCCAAGCACTGATTAGCCATATTAATACCTCTATATAATTGAGTCCATTCTGTTTCCGTAGTACCATTATTAGGATCATTTACAAAAGATGCTATATTATCCCAACTACTAACATCAGGTCTAAAAACAACTTCATCACTACGATAATTGTCCACTACAATATAGCGTTCATAAGAAGCTGCCCATCCACCACTGCCTTGCAACGCACCATATACACTCGTCAACCCTTTTAAGATATCTGCCTCGTTTTTCCAAAAAATACTTGGAGAAAGCGAATTAGGATTACGTTCCTCATCTAGAAAATTACCTGTGCAAGAAGTAGATAAAGTTCCCAGAATTAAAGCTGATAAAAATATATTTTTTATTTTCATAATCTTCAAGTTTTACATTAATTAGAAACCAAATTTAAGTCCAACCATATAACTACGGCTCAATGGATATAAAGCATAATCGGCACCCATCTTGCCGGCCTCTGCTCCGACAGCCGGATCATAGCCTTTATAACTGGTAATAGTAAACAAACGACTTCCACCAATATAAAGACGTAAATTAGCAATTCCCAACTGCTTACAAGCTCTGTTAGGTAGATTATATCCTATTTGTAAGTTATTTAACCGTAAGAAATTTCCATTTTCAACAAATCGGTCGGATACTGCATTATTCTTATTTGGATCTCCCTGTACCGCACGTGGAACATCTGTATTCGGATTTTCAGGAGTCCAAGCTTTCAAGGCATCCTTACCGTAATTAAAGTTCTTGTCCATGCGCTGAAGTTGCAATTTCATATAATTATAGCGTTTAACCCCAAAGTTACCATAGAAATTAGCGACTAAATCAAAATTCTTATAAGCAAGATTTACATTAAAACCTAAAACGACTTTCGGATTACCGCTACCCACTTTTTCCTTATCACCAGAATCAAGCAAGCCATCGCCATTCTGATCAATGAAACGAATATCTCCAGGTTTTGCAGATGGTTGTAAAGGTATCCAATTACCATTTTTATCCTCATGACCATGAGCTTTATTCCATTCATCAACCTCTGCCTGTGACTGGAATATGCCGGCAGTCCTCAAGACCCAAAATTCTCCAATCTCACCCCCTACATAAGTTCGTGCCGGTCCATATTCATATTGATAGTTAGGGTCAGCCATAGCTTTCAGTACACTTTTATAATGAGAGAGATTCATATCCAAATCATATTTCACTCCTCCTACTCTTCCATGATATATAGCTTGCATTTCAAAACCAGTTGTACGCAATTTACCATCATTAACTACTAATGATCCAAAACCAGTACATAAACTGATATTCTTGCTTGAAAGCATATCACGGGTATCCTTAATATAAGCTTCTGCGGATAATTCAAGTTTATTATTCCATAAACCAAGATCTATACCAATATTCTTATAGATAGTAGTTTCCCATTTAATATTGGCAGATGGTAATCCTGTAATACCATATCCTAATGAAATATCTTTTCCATTCAGTGCATAGTTCAATGATGTAGCATCTGAATTCAATGTCGGAATATATTTATAAACACCTATCGACTGATTACCTAATCCGCCATAGCTCAAACGTAACTTGAACGTGGAAACGGTTTCCTTCAAATTTTCCCAAAAATCCTCATTAGCGATATTCCACCCAAGAGATACAGATGGAAAGAAGCCCCATTTATTACCATCAGCAAAACGAGAAGATCCATCGTAACGACAAGACGCCATTATCATATAGCGATACTTATAGTTATAACTTACACGCCCAAAAACAGAACGTAAACCACTACGAGTGAATGCACCTCCTGCTGAAAAATCTTGCTGCGCATGTCCCATCAGATCCATATCGTTATTTTCAAACTTTTTACCTGTCGCACTAAGATCATCATACTTATTCTCTTCTTGAGATAATCCGAAAAGAGCTTGAATATTATGATCCTTAAAAGATTTGTCCCAATTCGCAGTAAATTCCATCAAGTCATTCATCGTTTTTTTACGCTGTTCGTACAAAGAAGCCTTTGTATTCTTTTTCAAAACTCCCACTTCATAAGTAGGTATAAACTGTTTATAACTACCCCAATAAATACTACGGCTTGCGCGGAATTTAAAAATCAAATTCTTAATCGGTTCATACTGGATATAACCAGAAGCCGAAAGATAATCATTGGCAGAGTCCGTACGAATTAATTTATTAAAAGCAACAGGATTAGCAGCATCTGACATATCCATACCTGCAATTGCTCCTCCAAATCCTCCTTCATTTCTTTCATCATAAACAGAAACTAAAGGTTCAATATTGGTAGTTTGAAACATTCCCGGAAATCCAGTATCCACCTCAGGAGTAGCTTCCCAACGACTATAGCTAATTGATTCACCCATTTTAAATTTACCACGAGTTACATCTGAGTTAAGACGGAATCCATATTTCTTTTCATCAGTACCTATAACTATACCATCCGTTCCTGAATAAAAACCTGAAAGAGCAACATTCATTATTTCATTACCAGCTGTGTAACCAATCGTATATTTTTGGGTCAATGCACGACGGTAATATTCATCTTGCCAGTCTGTATCAGCAAACTGAGATGGATCTTTCTCATATGCAGCAATATATCTAGGCCATTCCTCAGGTGAATATCCGGCATTACTCAAAGCCATTTTACGTACCTGAATAAATTCTGCTGAATTACAGACTTCCATGCGTTTAGGCAAATCATCCATACCTACATAAGCAGAGAATTGAATCTTTGGAGCCTGCATACCACCTCTATGTGTCTCTATTAAAATAACACCTGCAGCAGCACGTGCACCATAAATAGCAGCAGTTGCAGCATCTTTTAGGACAGACATTGATTTTATGTCTTCAGGATTCAAATAAGACATATCTCCCGGTACTCCATCAATAATAACCAGCGGAGAATTATCTGTTCCCCACGTTGTAATACCACGAACCTGCAATGTTGCCGCTGTACCTGGAGCACCACTACCAAAGTTGACAGATAATCCCGGAGCCATACCCTGCAAAGCAGCTTCGGCATTGGCAGTCGGCATCTTAGTCAGTTTTTCACCGGATACAGTTGTTACAGAACCGGACACGTCAGACTTCTTCTGTGTACCATAACCGATAACAACCACTTCGTCCAATGTCTTGGTATCTTCCACCAACACAATTTTAATAATAGATTGATTCCCTATCTTAACAGTCTTTGTAGTATAACCTACATAAGAAACAATCAACTCCGTACCACTACTGATAGGCAAAGAAAAGTGTCCGTCAAAATCAGTAATCGTACCGTTAGTAGTACCCTTCTCCAAGACACTGGCGCCAATAATAGGCTCACCTTGGTCGTCAACAATAGTACCTTGAATTGTTTTCTGTTGTTTCACGGCTGCCACTCCTTCAGCCGCCTTCTTATATAATACAATATGACGATTTTCAATCTTATAGTCAATACCATATTCCGAGAATAATTGATCCAATATCTGATTGACCGTCTTATTCTCTACCTTAATCGAGACTTTTCTATTGACATTAATTTGATTCAAATTATAGGTAAAATAGAAATCGCCCTGTTTTTCAATGGCAGCAATGACATCATGTACCGTAGTATTTTCCATATTCAAGGACATCTTCACGTTCTGTGAATAGGCAACACCAGCCAGACACGGGATAGTTCCCAGCAATAGAAAAAGTACAAAGAATTTCATAATTAACAATGTTTTTCGAGACCATAGTGATTTTTGCTCACCAAATGGCGTGCATTTCATAATATTATCCATACATTTGTAATTGATTAGTTTGTAATAAATTATAAGGTTACTCATTAGTCCGGGTCGAAAGATGGTGGTGCATCTTCGGCCCTTCTTTTTCCAAAGGCATTTACTCCATAGGCATTAATTATTTTAAGGTTTCACATACTATCATTTTTTATAAAGGTATACCGTCTTTTTCTCTATTTTATAATTTACGCGCCTTGTTTCTTTCAGCAACTCCATAGCTTGTTCTATGGTCAAGTCTTTCCTGAAATGGCAAGTGAAATATTCTTCCACCAAAGAACTATCCATTATTTTGATTTTCATATCATACCGGCGTTCTATCGCTTTTGCCATCTCTTTCAGCGTCTTATTCTCAAATCTTAGATCTCCTGTGGTCCAAGTATCTACACTTGAGGCTTCCGTACCTCTTATCAAGACCAATCCATCACTCATCGTATAATAGACCTGATCATTGGGAATCATCCTTTCCTTACTCTTATTATCTAATGTGGAAACTTCCACCGAACCCTCTTTCAAGGTTATCCAGCTAGGCTCATCCAAATATGCTTTAGCATTAAATTTAGTTCCCAACACACGCACATTTAGCATGGGCAATACAACCGTAAACGGAGATTTGGGATTATGAGCTACTTCAAAATAACCTTCTCCTTCCAATTTCACTGTTCTATATTTCTCCGAAAACTTAGCCGGATAAGAGAAGCGGCTTTCTGCATTCAGCCATACGGTGCTTCCATCGCTCAACAATAAAGAAACTCTTTGTCCTTTGGGCACTACAACCGTATTATATGCCACCGGATCTTCTTTAGTGATATAGAACAGGTTCGCCGCAAACAAAGAAACAACAACCAATATAGCTGCATACTTCAACCATTCTCTTGCCGTTATTCTCCATACCCGCTTTGCATTCTTCACTTCCTTCTTCTCAAATCCCAGTTGTCCACTTAACCGCTGATAAGCTTGATTTATGTGCTTACTTTCAGAAAAACGCATTTCTGTTTTCAGCCCCCACACTTGTTCCAATTCAAATAAATGCCGACGGTTTTCCCTGTCCGACAACCATTCACGCACCTGTTTTTCTTCTTCTGTAGAACAACGCTTACCTATATATCTTATTAAAATTTCGTCTTCCATTCACCTTAAAATTATGCTTCTTTTTATTGACTTACATAATTAAGACAACTCAACGAACAAAGACTACGGGGTTAAAAAGAGAAAAAAAATACTTTTTCTTGAATTTTCTTCTTTCCTCCCTTTCAAAAAGGTTTTTAAGACTATAAAACAGAGGACTAGCGGAGCAGAAATAACAGACAAAACAGGATGTCTTTCAATTCTGTTCTTAGGAATTTAGTAGCTTTCTGAACATGTTCTTCCACGGTGCGGGGTGAGATGTGCATAGCCTCTGCTATTTCTTTATAAGTCATCTCTTTAAAATAGGAGAGTTCAAAAGCCTGACGACATTTGGGAGGTAATTTGGCTATAGAATCTTCCAGCAGTTTCCGGATGTCACGTTCTACCACTTCATTCCATAATTCATTGGCATCCGATCTTTCCGACTGAAAAGCAATACGTTCTTCTGCCAAGCGCACTTCTTCTTCATGCCCAAGCACTATGGCCTGATGTTTCAGGTAATTCAAGCAGTTATTCTGGGTACATTTATAAAGGTAGGAATGAATAGCATCAGGAATCAAAGTCGCTTTTTGTTCCCAATACATCACAAAAACACTTTGCACTATATCTTCGGCCACAGCATCAGAAACAAAACGACAGGCAACAGACATCAGGCGGGGATAGAAAAGATTAAAAAGAAGACGAAACTCGGTCTCGTCTCCTTTTTGTATCTTATTTATATCTATGTTAGCAGCCTGCATCTTTCCTCTTTCTTAAAGTTAACAGACACAAAACTAGCTTATTTTTCCAACTCCTGCAAGCTTTCCAATTTCTTTGTTTCAAGGAACTCATAGATACCGCAGAGATGTTCTTTCACCTTTTTGTTCCCAAATTCATACACTTTCGTCACTAATCCGTCCAAAAAGTCACGATCATGAGATACAACAATCAGGGTTCCATCAAAGTCCACCAATGCTTGCTTCAGAATATCTTTGGTTTTCATATCCAAGTGATTGGTAGGCTCATCCAAAATAAGCAGATTCACAGGCTCCAATAACAGTTTAACCATTGCCAAGCGGGTACGCTCACCACCACTTAGTACCTTTACTTTCTTCATAGATGCCTCAGGACCACCAAACATAAACGCTCCCAACAAGTCTCGTATTTTATTACGTATCTCGCCTTTAGCCACATCATCTATCGTTTGAAAAACAGTCAGATTTTCATCCAATAAAGAAGCTTGATTCTGAGCAAAATAACCTATCTGCACATTGTGTCCCAGTGTTAAAGTTCCCTCGTGATCTATCTCATTCATGATACATTTCACCAAAGTAGACTTACCTTCACCGTTCTTACCCACAAAAGCCACTTTATCCCCTCTTTCAATAGTCAACGAAGCATCTTTGAAAACCACATGGTCGCCATAAGCCTTCCCTACCCTGTCCATAGTTACGGGATAGTTTCCACTACGCGGAGAAGGCGGGAATTTGAGTCGCAAGGCTGACGTATCTTCTTCATCCACCTCAATCAGTTCCAGCTTTTCCAGCATCTTCACACGGCTCTGCACTTGCAAAGTCTTACTATACGTACCTTTGAAGCGTTCTATAAAGTCTTTCGTTTCCTGAATCATCTTCTGCTGTTCTTCATACTGCTTCATCTGCTGTTCACGGCGCTCTTTACGCAAAGTCAGGTACTGGGAATAGTTTACTTTATAATCATAAATACGCCCCATGGTCACTTCGATGGTGCGGGTAGTGATGTTATCTACAAACTTACGGTCGTGGCTGATTACAATTACTGCTTTTGCACTGCTTATCAAGAAATCTTCCAACCACTGGATAGACTCAATATCCAGGTGATTGGTAGGCTCATCCAGCAACAATACATCCGGATTCTGAAGCAACAGTTTGGCTAATTCAATACGCATACGCCAACCACCGCTAAATTCACTGGTCTGTTTATTGAAATCCTCACGCAAGAAACCCAGACCGAGCAAAGCCTTTTCCACATCTTCCTCAAAGTGGGTCAAATCTATGGCATAGAACTTCTCGCTCATAGAAGAAACCTTTTCAATCAGTTCCATGTATGAATCACTTTCGTAATCGGTACGTGTTTCCAACTCCTTGTTAATAGCCTCTATCTCCGCCTCCATCTCGTGAAGATAAGCAAATGCCTGAGAAGCCTCCTCAAACACGGTGCGACCGTCTTCTGTCATCAAGTGCTGAGGAAGATAAGCAATTACACAATCCTTAGGTGCTGATACCTTTCCACGACTTGGTTGGCGTACACCTGCCAATATCTTTAATAAGGTGGATTTACCCGCACCGTTCTTTCCCATCAGGGCAATACGGTCTTTCTCGTTTATCTGAAAAGATATATCACTAAACAAGGTGGTACCGCCAAATTCTACGGTCAAGCCATCTACTGAAATCATATTTATTCTTTTAGCAGTAGGGGCGGATCCATGTGTCCGCCCGAACACACAAAGTTTATGTATTCGGGCGAACACATGGGTTCGCCCCTACAAGTTATACATTTCTTTTATAATCAAATTCAACTTGCCAATATCAAGATCAACAACTGCGCTGTCAGGATACGAAGGAACATAGATACCGGATATACCGTAGAATAACCTACCGCCGGAGCATTATTCCCAGCCGTCTGATTGGCATAAGCCAAAGCAGGAGGATCCGTGTTACTACCCGCAATAAGACCCATCAGCATGAAATAGTTCATCTTATAATGCCAGCGCGCCACAGCTCCCATTATTAATAAAGGTATGACCGTGATAAGGAAACCGCAACCTACATACAGCAATCCATCACCATCTACCACCGTCCTCACAAAGTTTGCACCCGCCTTGATACCCACACTGGCAAGGAACAATGCAATACCAATCTCGCGCAACATCAGGTTCGCACTCATCGTGGTGTAAGTCACCAACTTCAACTTATATCCGAATCGCCCGATTAAAATGGATACAATCAACGGGCCACCCGCCAAACCCAACTTCACCGGAGTAGGAATACCCGGAAAAGCAATAGGCAGACTACCAAAGAAAATACCCAGGAAGATACCCACAAAGATAGTCACAATATTAGGATGATCCAGACGTTTCAACGAGTTACCCATCAAAGCAGCCACACGCTCCACAGCATCCTGAGGACCAACCACCATTACACGGTCGCCCACCTGCAAAGTCAAGTTGCGCGAAGCAAAGATGTCCATACCCGAACGGTTGACACGAGTCACATTCACATTATACATGCTGCTGAAATGAAGCTCGCCCAGTTGCTTGCCATTCATCTTAGGCTGTGTAATCAAGATGCGGCGGGAAACCATCGGAGTATCCTGCTTCTCCCAATCCACTTCAATCTTAGGACCGATAAAAGCAATGATAGCCTCAGCATCATCTTCGGCACAAACGATAAACAACTGATCGCCTACATTAAATATAGTATCGCGCATAGGAATGCTGACATGACCATGCTGCAAAATGCGGGAGCATACAAACTCACGTCCCATAAACTCCTTAACTTGCAGCAACGTCTTTCCGGCCAATGCCTCATTGTGCACCTCCAAATGCATCATGTGAGGCTTCAAATGCGGATTAGCAGCTTCCTGCTGTGCTATATCTTCTTCTTCTTTCTTCAGATTTACACGGCAGATGTAACGAATGGCAATAATAGAACCAATGATACCGATCACGCCCAGCGGATAAGCACAAGCATATCCCATTGCAATCTGCGGACCATTGTAGTTCAACTGGCTCAACGCTTCATTGGCAGCACCCAGTCCCGGTGTATTGGTTACAGCACCGCAAAGGATGCCCACCATCATCGGCAATTCAATACGCCCGTTCAAACCATAATACAACACCAGCGCCACAGCAATGTTCAAAGCCACAATGCCAATTGCCACTAAGTTCATTGCAATACCGCCCTTCTTAAAAGAAGAAAAGAAAGAAGGACCTACCTGAAGACCAATGCAGAACACGAACAATATCAATCCGAAATCCTGCAAGAATGTAAGTATCTGTGTATTCCCCGTAAAACCGAAATGCCCGCAGACAATACCGGCAAACAATACAAAGGTCACACCCAACGATACTCCGAAAAACTTAATTTTCCCCAGCAACACACCTACTGCAATCACAAAAGAATAGAGCAGCACAATATGTGCTATCGAGTTTTCATCAAATAATAGATTTTGTAACCAATCCATGATATACTTATGTTTTTTATAAAATTGCCGCAAAATTAGTGAATTCCCCTCACTCAGCCCAACAAATTGAAAACAATTATTCTGCAATTCCTATTTATTTTGCAATATCCACTTTGCAATAAGAACATCTTTTGTTTTAGCGACTTAACAAAATGATAGAAACCTGTCTTTCTGTTCTATGAAAATAAGTAAAAAAGAGAATCTATTTAAAAGGTTTTAGTATATTTGCCCGTACTATTGAAAAATGCATATGATATAATTCCTAAATATTAATACTGAATAAACTATGGCAGATAGTAAAGAAAAACTCTTTTCAGACTTCCCGGCCGTCTCTACGGAACAGTGGATGGAAAAGATTACAGCCGACCTGAAGGGCGCTGATTTTGAAAAGAAATTGGTTTGGAGAACCAATGAAGGTTTTAAAGTGAAACCGTTCTACCGTCAAGAAGACCTGGAAGGTTTGAAAACAACCGAAGGCTTACCCGGAGAATTTCCGTACGTAAGAGGTACAAAGAAAGACGACAACACATGGTTTGTGCGCCAAGACATCAAAGTAGAATGCCCCAAAGAAGCAAATGCTAAAGCGCTGGACATCCTGAACAAAGGTGTAGACTCTCTTGGCTTCAACCTGAAAGCTAAAGATTTAAGTGCCGAATACATCGAAACTTTACTGAATGACATTTGTGCAGAATGCGTAGAACTGAACTTCTCTACTTGCCAGGGACACACCGTAGAATTGGCAAAGTTACTGGTCAGCTACTTCCAAAAGAAAGGTTACGACCTCACTAAGCTGCAGGGTTCTGTAAACTATGACCCGATGGGCAAAATGATGGCAAAAGGAAAAGACTTGAGCGACTTCATTGCTACTGCCAAAGAACTGGTAGAAGTATTGGCTCCGCTGCCTAAGTTCCGTTGCATCACTGTAAATGCAGTGGAATTGAACAATGCAGGTTCCTACATCTCACAAGAATTGGGATACGCATTGGCTTGGGGTAACGAATACCTGGGCAAGCTGGTAGAAGCAGGTGTTCCTGCTGCATTGGCTGCCAAGAAAATCAAGTTCAACTTCGGTATCAGTTCCAACTACTTCCTGGAAATTGCTAAATTCCGTGCCGGACGTATGCTGTGGGCAAATATCGTAAAAGAATACAAGCCCGAATGCCATCGCCAGCCCGAATGCCCGAACAAGGCAGAAGACGGAACTTGCCTTTGCGCTTGCAAAATGATAGCACATGCAGAAACTTCTACATTCAACCTCACTTTGTTTGATGCACACGTTAACTTGCTCCGTACTCAAACCGAAGCTATGAGTGCTGCATTGGCAGGTGTAAACTCAATGACTGTCACTCCATTCGACAAGACTTACGAAACTCCGGACGACTTCTCAGAACGCATCGCCCGCAACCAACAGTTGTTGTTGAAAGAAGAAGCACATCTTAATAAGGTAGTAGACCCTGCAGCCGGTTCTTATTACATTGAAAACCTGACTGTTTCTATCGCAAAACAAGCATGGGATTTGTTCTTGCAGGTAGAAGATGAAGGCGGTATGCTGGAAGCAGTAAAGGCAGGCAAGGTACAGGAAGCCGTAAACGCCAGCAACAAGGCTCGCCACGAAGCAGTTTCAAAACGCAAAGAAGTGCTGCTGGGTACTAACCAGTTCCCCAACTTCAACGAACAAGCAGGCGAGAAATCTCCTGTCGAAGCAAAATGCTGCTGCGGTGGTCACGACAGTTGCGAAAAACCATTTGCTACATTGAACTTTGACCGTGCAGCCAGCCAGTTCGAAGCACTCCGCTTGCAGACCGAAGCATCAGGCAAACGCCCGAAAGCATTCATGCTCACTATCGGTAACTTGGCTATGCGCCAGGCACGTGCGCAGTTTGCTTGTAACTTCCTGGCTTGTGCCGGTTATCAAGTAATTGACAACCTGGGCTTCCCCACTGTAGAAGAAGGTGTAGAAGCAGCCATGAAGGCAGGTGCAGACATTGTGGTACTTTGCTCCAGCGATGACGAATATGCAGAATATGCTGTTCCGGCATTCCAGGCAGTGAACGGACGCGCCATGTTTATCGTGGCAGGTGCTCCCGCTTGCATGGACGATCTGAAAGCTGCAGGCATCGAAAACTTCATCCATGTACGTGTCAACGTATTGGATACTTTGAAAGAATACAACGCTAAGTTAGGAATTAAGTAAGGAAGAACAATGAAACCGAATTTTAAAAACATAGATATTTATGCCGGATTCCAACCGCAGAACGGTATGGAATGGCAAAAGTCCAACGGCATTGCCGCCGACTGGAAAACGCCGGAACACATTAATGTGAAGCCCGTATATACCAAAGAAGACCTGGAAGGAATGGAACATCTGGACTATCCCGCCGGTATCCCTCCCTATCTTCGTGGCCCGTACTCAGTAATGTACACCTTGCGCCCCTGGACTATCCGCCAGTACGCAGGTTTCTCTACTGCCGAAGAAAGTAACGCATTCTATCGCCGTAACCTGGCATCCGGTCAGAAAGGTTTGTCTGTAGCATTCGACCTTCCCACGCACCGCGGTTACGACCCCGACCACGAACGTGTAGTGGGCGACGTAGGTAAAGCAGGTGTATCTATCTGCTCACTGGAAAACATGAAAGTATTGTTCGACGGTATTCCTTTGAACAAAATGTCTGTTTCCATGACCATGAACGGCGCCGTACTTCCTATCCTTGCATTCTACATCAATGCCGGACTGGAACAGGGAGCTAAATTAGATGAAATGGCAGGAACTATCCAGAACGATATTCTGAAAGAGTTCATGGTGCGTAACACTTATATCTATCCGCCCGCCTTCTCTATGAAGATCATCTCTGACATCTTTGAATACACTTCACAGAAGATGCCTAAGTTCAATTCTATCTCTATCTCCGGTTACCACATGCAGGAAGCAGGTGCTACGGCAGATATTGAATTGGCTTACACACTGGCCGACGGTTTGGAATACCTCCGTGCCGGAGTTGCCGCAGGTATTGATATTGACGCATTCGCACCGCGTCTGTCCTTCTTCTGGGCTATCGGTATGAACCACTTTATGGAAATTGCCAAGATGCGTGCTGCACGTATGTTGTGGGCAAAGATCGTGAAACAGTTCAACCCGAAGAACCCGAAATCACTGGCACTCCGTACCCACTCACAAACTTCAGGTTGGTCACTCACCGAACAAGATCCGTTCAACAACGTAGGACGTACCTGTATCGAAGCCATGGCTGCCGCACTGGGACACACCCAATCCTTGCACACCAATGCATTGGATGAAGCTATCGCCCTGCCTACCGACTTCTCTGCACGTATCGCACGTAATACTCAGATCTATATTCAGGAAGAAACCAACATCTGCAAGAACGTTGACCCATGGGGCGGTTCCTACTATGTAGAATCTCTGACTAACGAACTGGCTCACAAGGCTTGGGAACACATTCAGGAAATCGAAAGCCTGGGCGGTATGGCGAAAGCTATTGAAACCGGTGTGCCCAAGATGCGTATCGAAGAAGCAGCCGCACGTACTCAGGCACGTATCGACTCCGGTGCTCAGACTATCGTAGGTACTAACAAGTATCGTTTGGAAAAAGAAGATCCTATCGACATCCTCGAAGTAGACAACACGGCTGTGCGTCTGGAACAAATCGAGAACCTGAAACGTCTGAAAGAAGGCCGCAACCAGGCAGAAGTGGATAAAGCACTGGCAGCTATCACCGAATGTGTGAAGACCGGCAAGGGCAACCTGTTGGAACTGGCCGTAGAAGCAGCTCATGTCCGCGCTACATTAGGCGAGATTTCAGATGCTTGCGAAACAATCGTAGGACGTTATAAAGCAGTAATCAGAACTATATCAGGCGTGTATTCATCAGAAAGTAAGAAGGACTCAGATTTCGTAAGAGCTTGCGAACTGACCGAGAAATTTGCGAAGAAGGAAGGTCGCCGTCCACGTATCATGATTGCCAAGATGGGTCAGGATGGACACGACCGTGGTGCAAAAGTAGTTGCTACAGGTTATGCAGACTGTGGTTTCGACGTAGACATGGGACCCTTGTTCCAGACTCCTGCCGAAGCTGCCCGTGATGCTGTAGAAAACGACGTTCACGCAGTAGGCGTTTCTTCACTGGCTGCCGGACACAAGACTTTGATTCCGCAGATTATGGAAGAATTGAAGAAGTTGGGTCGTGAAGACATTCTGGTATTTGCCGGTGGTGTTATCCCTGCACAGGATTACGACTTCCTGTACAAAGCAGGCGTTGTAGCTATCTTCGGTCCCGGTACTTCCGTTGCTAAAGCGGCTTGCCAGGTAATGGAAATTCTGCTGGATGAAGAATAATATTCTTGGTATTATATAATAATGAGGGTAGATTCATATTGGAATACCCTCATTCGCAAAATTTCTTGGTATTTTAAGTATTACTTTGAACCGAAAACGCAAGAACTGACACAAGAGCCTACATGAAGGCAAATTTGGTGTTTTTAGTATTATTGCGAAAATGTGCAATTTTTGTTGGTACTTAAAGTGCTTGAAATAAAGCTCTTCTGTAATGAAAAGCAGATTTTAAATGTATATAGATATATAGAAAAAAGCGTATGTAGTCTGAATGTAAAGATATACATACGCTTTCTTCTTAAGCATTTGACTATAATCAGTTTATATCAATAGATAATATAGTCCGTATTAGTGCACTATTTGCCACTTTGAATGATCAGATTATACTATATTAATGTACAACAAATATTATCCGGTACTCTAATCCTTTCTCAATCTTTCATATTAAAATTCTATTAATCTGCATATAATTCATCCATTAAATTGTTTTGGCTTAAATCAATCTAAAAATTATATACATGCAATTCACAGCAAAATCATCTGTTAATGTTTGTTAGATTACTTCGCGTATTTGAAAATAAAAAATTTAAATACATAACTTTGCATATTAATATATGATATTTATTAATTCTATGAGACAATATTGCATGCTCAACATCTTTGTATACTGGAAAAGTTATATAGTATTACTGTTCGGATTATTATTCGATATTACTGTTCATGCCCACTCGGAGAATGCTTCCGGTTTTAAAAACGACTATTTGTTGATCATCAACACTTATTCATCAAATGCCCCGTGTAGTAATGCTATAATTAATTCGGTACAAAAACGCCTGTCGACAGATAATACAACGGCTGTCTATGTTGAGCATCTAAATACACTGCTAATTGATAACCAAAAAGAATTCAATAAAGTCAAACAGGATATCTTTACTAAATATGCAACGGGAGCACCGAAGATAGTATTATTAATTGGTAACCCTGTATTGATTCTTTTAGACGATATCCGTACTCGTTGGGGTGACATACCAATTATAGCAACTGCTGAAATGGATTTTGTATCATCAGATATGGCAAACCTACAGACAACGGCAATTCCCGAAAAGAAGCGTGTGCCTATATCAGAGCTAGCCAACAAATACAACCTCACTTTTCTTCAAAGCAAATTGTTCCCACGTGATAATATTGAACTGTTGAAGCACATGATTCCGGCTCTTAAAAAGGTCTTGCTACTTGGCGACGGTTGTTACGTAAATCAACAGCTTCATTATGATATAAAGCATATGATGACAGAGCAATATCCCAATCTGGAATATGAATTCATTTCAGCTGCCGATATTACTACCGAAGAATTGCTGGCAAGGCTGAATACCATTGATACGAATACCACAGGCGTTCTTTTTTCTTCCTGGTCTTGTGTTTCTAATGTCGGAGGGGCTACCATACTGGAGACCTACTCGTTTCGGGTGATTGCCAATATCCCTATACCGATTTTCGCTTTCAAACAAGCTGTAATGGAAAATAGCGGTATGGTAGGCGGCTGCATCTATGATGAACCGGAACTGCTGACCCGTTTGCAACAAGTCTTTACGCAAATTCGCTCTGGTATACAACCGCGGAATATTCCATTTTTTATTCCCGAAAAACCAGTTCCTACATTTAACTACCCATCGTTGTTGCAGCGTAACTTCGCGGTAGAAGATTGTCCTGCCGGCAGCGTATTCCTAGGACGTCCGCAGAGTTTCTGGCAGCAACACAAATATCTGTTGTTGTTCAGTGGAATAACAGTAGCAATACTATTGGTCGCATTCTTCATACGTAACTACATCTACTCTCTCAAAACACTTAATAAGGCCCAACAAGGGCAGGTTGAAACCAGCCACAAACTGGAGTTAGCCCTCGGTGTATCCAATACCATTCCCTGGCATATGAATCTGCATGAAAAAATGATCTACTGGGATGCTAATCCTCCATTAAAGTTGAGCAGTACAACGGCAATTCCGGAGATTGGTACATCTGCAATATCTTTAAAGGAGTGTTTTGAGAGAATTCATGAAAAGGACTTGAAGCGAGTGCAACAGACATTTCATGAGGTTCTAAAGAATAACACCCAGAAATTTCATGAGGAATTTCGGATCTTAGGTTCTTCTGCTTCCAATTCCCAAGTTGACTGGGTGGAAGTACAGGCTGCCGTAAAAGGTCGTTCCGAAGACGGTACTCCACTAATGCTGATCGGTTCTCTGCACATTATCACCAAGCGTAAGCAGATGGAACAGGAATTAATTGAAACCAAAGAGCAGGCTGAAGAATCGAACCGCCTTAAATCCGTGTTTCTTGCAAATATGAGTCATGAAATACGTACGCCGCTTAATGCTATTGTCGGCTTTTCGAGGTTACTCGCAACAGTGGAAGATGAAAATGAAAAAGAGGAGTATATTCAAATCATAGAGAACAACAATGATCTGTTACTCCAACTGATTAGCGATATACTAGACCTGTCGAAGATTGAAACCGGAACAATGGAATTCATTGAGGCACCGGTAGATGTAAATGAAATGCTGGAAGAAATTACTCATGCAATGACCTTGCGGGCCGAACCTAAAGGAGTGTCGGTGCAGTTTAAAGACTATTTGCCGGAGTGTTGTATTCTCACTGACCGCAACCGTCTGCATCAGGTGATGACTAATCTTATGACCAATGCACTCAAATTTACCGACGGTGGCGCGATCACAATCGGCTATACATTACAGCCCGACAATATGCTTCGATTTTACGTTTCCGATACCGGATGTGGTATTCCTGAAGACAAACAGAAAGATATTTTCACCCGATTTATCAAACTCAACCGTTTTGTACAGGGTACCGGGTTGGGACTCCCCATCTGTCAGACCATTGTAGAGCGGATGGGAGGAGAAATTGGTGTAGAGTCTGAAGTGGGCAATGGAGCAACTTTTTGGTTTACTGTCCCGAACCGAAAAGTGAAGAAGATCAAAAAGCCGATTCTCGAACAAGAACGTGCACATATACAAAAAAAAGATATCACAATTCTCATTGCAGAAGATAATCCCAGCAATTTCAAGTTTATGAACGCCGTTCTGAAAAAAGAATATAATATTCTGCACGCCTGGGACGGACAAGAGGCTATTGAACTTTACAAAGCACATACCCCCCACCTTATTCTAATGGACATCAACATGCCTGTTTTGGATGGTTATGGAGCCAAGGATGGCATTCGCAACTTATCACCTGATGTTCCGATAATTGCCGTAACAGCATATGCTTTTGCTTCAGATGAACAAGAAATCTTAAAATCGGGATTCGATGGATATATAGCCAAACCAATTAACCCTGACTTGCTGTTCAAGAAAATAGAAGAAATGCTTACTGTGAGGCTTCAGATATCCTAATGGCAGTTTCCTTTTCATAAAACATGGTGAAATTATTTCATCCAAACACAAACAGCCTTCACAAAGTTGAAACGGACAAATAGCTTAAAAGATGTATTATACTAAAAGTGATATAAATATGAAGAACATACTACGAATGAAAATATTCATTCGCACATTTGTTTTTTTGTCCAGTTTTCTGTGTGCAACACTATCTATCCATGCAGCCCACCGCTACAAAATAGCCATCATACATTCCTATGAGAAAAACTATTATGATGCCGACCGATACCGTCATATTCTGGAAAAAGAGCTGAAAGCCAATGGAGTGTCATTCGAAATGAAAGAATTGTTCATGAATAGTGATGAACTGCTTTACCATGATGAAATGGCACGCGCCTCTTTTTTTATCGATGAATTGGATAAATGGGGAGTTGATGCTATTGGCATATTCAACAATCAAGCGACTTATTCTCTACTGAAGTGCGGGAATCCTAAGCTGCGCCATATACCAGTCGTATTCAGCGGCGTATATCATCCTGATATAGACTTGATTCGTGAATATCCTAACGTCACCGGTTACGTTGATATCCCCGATTATACCAGCGCCATACGCATGATAGAACATATTATGGGAAAGTCACGCATTGTAGTAATGAGCGGCAGTGGTATGATCGATAGTCAAATGTGGACGAATATGAAAGAGCAATGCCATAATGCAAAGATAGAAACTTTTGAGGGAGATATATTTCAGCATATTCTTACCCATCGTGTCATCAAAGATGCTTACAAAGAGAAGAAAGAATCATTCTATAATGAAAAGATAGATACTACGATTGTAATGCGCCTGATGAGCGAGACGATGCCTCTCCGTACTATTCAGCAAGTGGCACGCGGTTCCGAAACCTTTCTGCTATTAACTTCGCGTACCTATAATTCTCAGAATGCACCGGATTTCTTTTCAAACCCTTCTTTTGCTGTTATCAATGAAGGGTTTGGAGCTAATGACAAGATGCTGGGTGGGTATTTCACCACTCTTGAAACTCAGTTAAAAGACATGGCAAAGAGTATCAGTCTACGCCTGCAAGACAAAATGCCCGAACAGCAGATTACTCAAAGTCAAAAGCAATATGTACTGAACTGGAATGTAATGCAACATTACAATATTTCTGATCGGAATTTACTCCCTGAATATCAAGTGATGTATATTCCATTCTCGGTACGCTACCGATGTTATATACTCACAGGTATCATTTTGGGAGGAATGTCCGTAGTATTAATTATTGTTTCCTTGACATATGGTTTCATACGCGAGCGCAAGCGGAAGAAAGAAGCTTTGCGCAACCTACTTTATGAACACAAGACACTCAAATTAGCCATCGAAGGAGGCACAACATTTGCTTGGCGAAAAGTGAAAGGCAATCTTAGTTTCGATTCCCATTTCTATAAACTGATAGCCTATCCGCATACATTCATCACGCTGGAGCAAATTCTTACCTTCGTACATCCCGATGATCAAGAACGTTTTCGCACCGGCTTTCTACAAGACCATAAGGATTCTAATTATAAAGAAGAATACCGTTGTAAATTCAGCGGAGGATACGAATGGTGGGAATTCCGTTACAGCTATATCAACAATAGTGACAATTCTTTTGTTGTGACCGGTCTGTTGCAAAACATACAGGAGATAAAAGATCGTGAAGCGGAATTGATACAAGCCCGTTTCCTTGCCGAACGTGCAGAGTTGAAACAATCCTTCCTCAACAACATGAGCCATGAAATACGTACTCCGCTCAACGCCATTGTCGGCTTCTCAAACATATTAATCAATGAGCCTAACTTGGCAGAAGAAGAAAAACAGGAATTTTTAGATATCATCAACCTCAATAATGACCTGTTGCTTAATCTGATAAACGATATTTTGGAAATGTCGAGAATCGATTCAGGGGCAGTTCCTTTCGTTCTGAATGAAGCGGATGTACGTACAGTTGTGCGTGCTTGCTATCAGACTTTTAGCGTACAAATCAAACCTTCTTTGGAGTTTCTCCAGGACTTTCCGAAAGAAGATGTCACCATTCGCGTGGATACAATGCGTTTGCAGCAAGTCATCACGAACTTCCTGACCAATGCCAACAAATTCACCTCAACAGGCTACATAAAGATCGGCTACCGTTACTTCCCGGACAAGAACGTGGTACACATCTTCGTGGAAGATTCCGGGATAGGTATGCCTGCCGATGAACTGGAAATGATTTTTTCCCGTTTCTACAAACATGACGAATTTGCCCAAGGTACCGGTCTGGGACTCTCCATCAGTCGCAGCATTACAGACCGGATGAACGGGAAAATAGAAGTAGAGTCGGAAGAAGGCAAAGGAAGCCGTTTCACGATAGTGCTTCCGGCAGTATCGTAATATTTTAATACGATATATTTGAACTATGAAAACATATATACAAAAACTGTTTATTACAGTTATACTATCGGCTCTCGTTACCGGACTGGATGCGCAAGTCACCACTGCTACTATAAGAGGTAAGGTAACTGATGTCAATAAAGAGCCTGTCATCGGTGCCAATATCCTAGCTATCCACGAACCATCCGGCACTCAATATGGGGCAATAACTAATGCTGAAGGACGATATACCATTCAAGGAATGCGCTCAGGAGGGCCTTATAGAGTCATAGTTTCATTCATTAGTATGAATTCTAATGAAACCAAAGGCATCATCCTTCAACTAGGAGAGGCTTTCAGGCATGATGTAGAGTTAATGGAATCAACAGAACTGCTCAATGAAATTGTCATCATCGGAAAAGCAGGTATCGATGCCACCAAGACCGGTGCGGCAATGAATATCACTTCCGCCGAAATAAACCGCATGCCATCCATTACTCATGGCATTGCGGATGCAATCCGTATGAATCCGCAGGTACGGGTTGCAAACGACGGTGCTATGCATTTCCTTGGTATGAACAATCGTTATAATAGTTTTCAGATTGACGGTGTCATGAATAATGATGTATATGGGCTGGCTGCCAATGGCTCTAATGGCGGGCAGGCCGGCACACAACCAGTATCAATGGAAACCATCGAGCAGATCCAGATAAATGTTGCTCCGTTTGACATCCGGCAATCAGGTTTTACCGGTGGTTCAATTAATGCCATTACCAAATCCGGTACCAATGAGTTTCACGGTACAATCTACGGTTTTGGTAACAATAAGAGCCTCATTGGTCGCAAATACCGCATGATGGACGGAAAAATCAGCGAAAAGTATCCGGCTCAACATGAATACCAAGCCGGAGTAACACTGGGTGGTCCGATCATCAAAAACAAACTATTCTTCTTTGCCAATTATGAGAAAGCCCGCAAGACTTTCCATAATCCTTATGCTATCGGTAATTCAGCCTCCCGAATCGACGCAACGACAGCTACCGCCATTCTTCAAAAATTGCAGAATATGGCTGCAGAACAAGGAATAACTTACAGCGGAAGACTAAGTGACACAGATGTTTATGCGAAATCGGACAAAGCAGGCTTTAAATTAGATTGGAATATGAACGGCAAACACAAGGCTTCATTCCGTTGGAGTCTTGTTTCGGCCAGGCAAGTCAGCAGTGCTAGTTCGGCAACTTACCTTAATTCGTCCGATTACAGTTACGACTTTATATCCAAGACCAACTCGTTTGTAGGTGAGTTACAGAGCCGTTTGTACGATAACTTGAATAATGAAATGCGTGCCTCTTACGTACGGGTACGTGACAAACGCCAACCGGGCGCCCCCTTCCTCATGATTCAGGTTAGCAATGTGGGTGATGGGACGTTGAACCTCGGCAATGACCGTTCTTCTATGGCAAATTCACTGAATGAAGACATATGGTCGTTTACCGACAATCTCACGTGGTACACCGGCAGGCATACATTTATCCTCGGCACACACAATGAATTTTATAAGTTCTCCAATTTATTCATTCAGGATGCTTATGGTTCCTACTTTTTCGGCAGTCCGGATGACTTCTATGCCGGCAACATCAAGCAATATCGCTTTGCAGAAGCCAATGTAGCAATAACGGGTAATCCTCGCTGGGCAGCCGCCTTCAGTGCCGGTACGCTTGGATTTTATGCACAGGATAATTTCAGTGCAACGGATAATCTGGATTTGACTTTGGGAGTCCGCATGGATATTCCTCTTTTCTTTGATACCCCGGTTGGAAATGCCCCATTCAATGAATTTATGGCATCCAAAGGGTGGAAATATAAAACTAACTCCAAGTTGGGTAGCACTCCCTTGTTCTCTCCCCGCTTTGGTTTCCGATGGAACATGAATGATACGGGCAGGTACATACTACGAGGTGGTGTAGGGATCTTCACCGGACGTATTCCCTTTGTTTGGTTAAGCAACAATTTCTCCAATACCGGCATTCAGCTATCAGCTTACAGTGTCAGTGTGGATTCCAATAATCCGGATGCTACCAAAGATTTGTCTATTATCCTTGATCCGACAAAACAATCTCAAAACGCCGACAAGCTGACAGCCAGTGGGTCTCAGACAATCAATGTTTTCAATAAAGACTTTAAATTTCCCCAAAGCCTGCGTGCCAATCTCGCCGTCGATTTTGAACTGGGCGGTATTGAATGGACAGCAGAAGCCATCTATTCAAAGACACTGAATGATATCGCCTATCAGAATTTGGCAGTAGATTTGACAGGAAAGACCCTTGGAGAAATAATTCCCAATCTGAGTTTTGACCAGCGCCCTATGTTGAGCAAGATTGCCGGAGCAGAAACTTATAGCGGTATCTATGCCCTTTCCAACACCAGCAGAGGATACACATACAATTTGTCATTGACAGGAAAAAAGAGTTTTGATTTTGGTCTGGACATCATGGCATCTTATACTTATATGAAATCCAAAGCGCATAACAACGGAACTTCGTCAGTTGCCCAATCCACCTGGCAATATAACTATACTTTCGGGAACCCGAACTCGGATGAGTTGGCAAATTCTTCATTCAATATACCTCATAGTATCCGTGCATCTGCTTTCTATACCAAGCAATGGAAAGCAAATCAAGCCACAACCGTCGGCTTAATATACAACGGCAGTAGCGGCATATCCTATTGTGTTTGCTATAATGGTGATTTGAACGGTGATACCGGCTACAACGACTTGATATATATTCCTACAGATACAGAAGCAGACCAAATGAATTTTACCGCAACCTCGTCCTACACATCAGAGCAACAAAGAGAAAATTTCAAAGCTTGGCTTGCAAATGACGATTACATGAAAAAACATCGCGGCGAGTACTTCAAACGTAATATAGACAATGAAAAGTTCGAACATCATTTCGACTTTCATTTATCTCATAAGGTCAACTTCATGATTGGGAAAAGTATGCGTGGATTAGAAATCTCATTGGATATTATAAACATTGGCAATCTGCTAAATAAAAATTGGGGACGCGCATCTGCTTCCAACGGCTATTATAATCCCGTGACTTACAACGGAAATGGCTATTTCCAGTTTCTTCACGACGCCGATTATAAATTGAATTCTTACAATGATTATTACTCCCGCTGGAGAGGACAGATTGGCATGAGATTTACATTCTGATAACATCTTAATAGAATAACATCTACCAAGTCTGTTTATTTTCTTTCAGAAGTTCTTGAGCTTTCCGATGTTCTTCCCGAGCCGCCTTGCGTAACCATTTGAAAGCCTCCTCATTACTCTGCTCCACCCCTATACCTCTTAAGTAGCAGACTCCCAGTTGATATTGAGCATCCTCCAGTCCGCCTTCGGCTGCCTTGCGAAACCATTTTGCAGCTTCTACATAATCAACTTCAAGCCCCCCCTCACCATTATAATAGCAACCGCCCAAATTCCATTTTCCCATAATAGATCCTTTTTCTGCCGCCATACGAAACCACTTTACGCCCAATGTATCATTCTTTTCAATGCCTTCACCATTCATATAGCATATTCCGATATGATTCATTGCCCACGCATCTCCATGTTCTGCGTCATAAAGCACAGACTCAAATTCCGTAGCAAATTCCGGCTTCCGAGGTTTTGAATCTTCCTCCATTTTTCGTTGTTGTTCCCTGTCCAAACGGATTTTCTCCGCATCATAATATAATCCAGCAAGACTACCCATTACCATATAATCATTTGATTTATTTCCCTTGGCAGCTGTGAAGTGCATATCAATCATTGGAATGCCGACAACAACAAGAGGTATCAGGAAGTGGACAGTTTTTGATACTTTGAAAACCATAATGCTTAATGCGATTATATGACTTATAATCAGCCCTATTAAGGTGAGCACATATAATAAATCCCCCAAACCGCCTCCAAAGTGCACATCTGTATGAGGTATCACTCCACAGACCGCTATAAAAAAGAAAACTTCATACCCCCACACCAACAAGTTAAGCAAAATAATAAGCCTCCTTCCCGGTTTCATGTGAGCGAAAACCTGGGGAACAACAAGAAGCAAGGGAATTAACGCTATGAAAAACGTAAAAAAAAGCAGACTTTCCATATTTTAAATCTTTACTTGATTGAAGTTATTTCGTCCCAAAAGCCTGTAATAAGCGGTTCTATTTTCCCGCTGCTTTCATTTATAGGAAGCATGATCATAAAATTCCCATAAACGCCAAAGGATTCATAACAAATCATTCCCGGAAGTATATCAATGCACTCACATATATGAACGACTTCTTCAAATGTTTCTTGGGCTGTAGAAGTATCAGGGAAACATAGAACATCAACCTCTTGATTATCAATATACATAATCAATGTCTGGCAAGTTCCCTCACAACCTAAAACTTCCAGTGACTTATTATGAGAAGTGAATCCTTCCTCTGAAATTCCAGCAGCAATACCGCGCTCTGCCAACCATTGTTGCCAGCATGCAATTATTTTCATAGCTTCATACGTATCAATTGTCATGGGTTTCATTATTGAGTCATTGCTATGATATTGAGTCTCATTGCCTCTGTCTGTTTGTAGTATAATTTGCCTATTATATAGTAATAACAGGATGATGATTCCTGTTATTACTATATACCACTTAAAGTGGAAAAGAATCCCGATCAAAGTAGGTTTCACACGTTTCATAGAATTAAGCTATTGAGTATTAAACGGTTCAATGTGAAAGATACATTTCATTTGCTTCCATCACACTTCACTAACCCACAGATCGGAGTCCATGCATTATTTCTCCTCCATCTTTACCAGCAGTACTTTCCCGTCCAGTTTTCCTTTCATATCATAAGCTTCCGATTTTACCAGACCTACCCCTTTGGCATACCACTCGGTAACGCGCAGGGTGGTAGTTTTCAGTACAGCCTTGGTGCGTTTCAGGTAAGAAATCTTCATACATTCAAATTTTCCGGCTGTGGTGCTTACTTGTTCCTTGCCCATGTAAGCACCTCCTGAAATAGTAACCTCGTTCTTCAACATCCCGTTCAGATAGGAATAAATATGATCCGGTATTGACTCGCCGGCTTTGGCATGGTCTGCCAATGTCAATGAGTTATCGCCTTTGAATTTCTTATCCACCATCAGAGCCTGACGGATGTCATCATTATACATTGCCGGATCGGAGTCCGAAGCAATGTAAGGTCCATACATCAAGTCTTCGGCACATACGGAGTTTTCACCGTCATAATACCAATTATACAGGGTATAGCTGGTATTGTTTTTCGTTTTGTTCACTACTATTTTTGTAAAATACGTTGCAAAGGTCTTGCCATCCTGCTTCTTCACATTGGTTACAGTCACAGTTTCATTCGAGATGCTTTGTCCCGCTTCATCATAAGTCACATAAGATAGTTCTGTTCCCTGGTTGGTGCAGAAATACTGTGCCTGCATGGTGTGGCATACCATCCATGCAACGATCATAAATACCAGTTTTCTCATATTCGTTTCTTTTATTGTTTCCGTTTATATATGCTTTACTTTAGCATACACAAACGTACTAAATTCTTTCCAGTAATGGCATTATTTGCACGTTTTTATTTCCTTTGTTAAGAAAGCATATCGTTTTATTTATTCTTCTTTTTTCGAATATCCGGAGTTGCCTAACCATATACTCACATCTCCCTTATTCCCTTTACAGACTAAGTCATCTTATCAGTCAGACTAAGCATTTTCAGCCTTTAGATTAAGGTCTTTTAATAGGCAGATTACTATAGCCGCCCACAGTCGGCTGTACAGCCGACTATAATGGACTATACAGCCGACTATAGTAGGCTATACAGCCTGCTATAGCGGGCTATAATAGTCTGCCTATTAAAAGACCTTAGCTTATAGTAAGAAACACTTTAGCCTTCCCTCCGTTTTTAATTCTCTTTCCCCCGTTTCGCCCAATTCCACTTTTTATTGTTACCTTTGCATTCCTTAATTGGATAGAAAAAGAAAGAAATATGATAGTTTGCATTGCCGAAAAACCTTCCGTAGCCCGCGACATAGCGGACGTATTGGGAGCAAAGACCAGAAAAGACGGATACATAGAAGGAAACGGATACCAGGTGACCTGGACATTCGGACATCTCTGTACCCTGAAGGAGCCGCATGAGTACACTCCTTCATGGAAAGCATGGAGTTTGTCCAGCCTTCCCATGATACCGCCGCGTTTCGGCATCAAGATAATCAGCGATCCGGGCATCGAGAAACAATTCCACATTGTGGAAGGACTGATGCAGAACGCAGACGAAATAATAAACTGCGGTGATGCCGGCCAGGAAGGAGAACTGATTCAGCGATGGGTGATGCAGAAAGCAGGCGCCCGCTGCCCGGTAAAGCGCCTATGGATTTCGTCACTGACGGAGGAAGCCATACGAGAAGGTTTCAACAAGTTGAAAGACCAAAAGGAATTTCAACCCTTGTATGAAGCCGGACTGAGCCGTGCCATCGGCGACTGGGTATTGGGAATGAACGCCACACGCCTCTATACCTTAAAGTATGGACAAAACCGACAAGTGTTATCCATCGGACGTGTGCAAACCCCTACCTTGGCACTGATTGTAAAGCGCCAACTGGAAATAGAAAACTTTACCCCGCAACAATACTGGGTACTCGCCACCGTGTATCGGGATACTACTTTCTCTGCCATCATCCGCAAGAACGATGAAGAATTGGCGCAGGAGGAAAGTGATGCAAAAGAAAACCCCAAGAAGGCAAAGAAGCCTGAGGAGAACCGGGGCATCCCTCCCATCACCGACCTTTCCACCGGAGAGGCGTTGATGGAGCGCATCAAGAGCGTCCCTTTCACCGTGACGGAAGTCACCAAGAAACAGGGAACGGAAGCCCCGCCCCGCCTTTTCGACTTGACCTCTTTGCAGGTAGAGTGTAACAAGAAGTTTGCCTACTCGGCAGACGAAACATTGAAATTGATTCAGTCACTTTATGAGAAGAAGGTAACTACCTATCCGCGTGTAGATACCACTTTCCTGAGTGATGATATATACCCCAAATGTCCCAATATACTGGCGGGATTAACACCTTATGCGGCATTTACCGCCCCCTTGACCGGACAAAAACTGATTAAATCAAAGAAAGTATTCGATAACTCGAAAGTAACTGATCACCATGCCATCATCCCCACCGGGCAACCTCCTGTGAATCTGACAGATATGGAGAAACGGGTATTCGATCTTGTTGCACGCCGCTTTATCGCCGTGTTCTATCCCGATTGTAAGTTTGCTACCACTACGGTGATAGGTGAGGCGGACGGAATAGAGTTCAAAGTAACAGGAAAACAGATATTGGAACCGGGATGGCGCGTCATCTTTGCCAAGCCGCAAACCAATCTGCCCGAAGGTATGAATGATCCCGATGCAGAGCCGCGTGAAGGCGATGAGGAACGGACGTTGCCTGCTTTTGTGAAGGGAGAGAGCGGCCCTCATGAACCGAAATTGGATGAAAAATGGACGCAACCGCCCCGTCCGTACACAGAAGCGACCTTGCTGCGTGCCATGGAAACGGCAGGAAAGTTGGTGGACAATGATGAGTTGCGCGATGCACTGAAAGAGAATGGCATCGGGCGCCCGTCTACGCGTGCCGCCATTATAGAGACGTTGTTCAAACGCCATTATATTCGCAAAGAACGAAAGAATCTGATTGCGACTCCTACCGGAATGGAACTGATAGGGTTGATTCATGAGGAGTTGCTGAAATCGGCAGAGTTGACGGGTATCTGGGAAAAGAAGTTGCGCGAGATAGAGAAAAAGAGTTATGATGCGACTACCTTCTTGGATGAATTGAAGCAGATGGTGGCTGAAATTGTGCATAGCGTACTCAGTGATAATACGAATAGACGGGTTACGACTATGGAGGAAGCGGTGAAGGAAAAAGCTTCTGCTTCTTCCACTACTGCCAAGCAACCAAAAAAGAAAACGAGTACACCGAGGAAGCCAAAAGCCGGGAAAGCGGCGAAGGCTGAAGAAAGCCCGGAAAAGGATAAAGCGGATAAGACGGAAGTAGTAAATGAAGTGCCGCAACAGGTGGCGCAATCCGAAGCTGTAGATGAATGGGTAGGAAAGTCATGCCCGCTATGTGGAAAAGGGATTATTATAAAAGGGAAAGCGGCCTATGGCTGTTCCGAATGGAAAAATGGTTGTACATTTCGGAAGCCGTTCTGATTGAAATTGCTAAGGCATTGCGCAGCCTCCCCCCTTTGAACAAGTTTTTCCACACATCTTATTTAACATTTCCAATAGTGTTATCATTTCGCTGTAGGGGCGGGGTTTGCCCGCCCGAAAACGGTTTGTCTTATGTATTCGGGCGGGCAGACCTCGCCCCTACGGTGAATGTTTACCACACGAAAGAAAGTTCTTCAGGCAAATAGCCACTCCTAATTCTCCATTCTTGGGGATAAAGATTATTGGCACGATTACCAATATTCTTTGCAAAGCCCAGCGGAGCACCTTTATAACTCAGAAGCACATAGCCACGAGGTACGGAAGCATCTAGCACCACCGCCTCTTTGCGCAAATAGGCAATAGCCTGTTCATAAGTCAATTCAGCCTGAGGGAATATATTCTTGTTCAGTACTGTGCTCATAGCCAAAGAATGATCGGGAATCAAATCTTTCCCTTTTATCTCTCCTATCGTTACCCCGGCATGAATCACCCGCAAGTTCTGTTGCAACAATGCATATTCCGAAATATAGGCTTTAGGGAATGCCACGACCTTCGTTCCCCTTACCTCAAACATGAAATCGTCAGCGTGCTGCAACCATTCTTTTGCTTCTTTGGGGACAGGAAGTGCTTGCGGTTGTTTGCCTTTCGCGCCTTTCTGCTTATATTTCTTGTTATCTGCCCTGTCATCAGTTTTGCCATCCTCTCTTTTCCTTAGAACCGCCAGGAAGAACCCTTCTCCTTTCGTCTTATGAGGTAAAAAGCGATAAACCGGGAACTCCCCTCCTATTAAATTCCCCGTAATCCCCCACTCCGGAGATACAGGAACTTCCAATATTTCAGCGCCCAACTCATGTGCTATCCATGCCACATTTTCTTCATCTTCTTCCTTATTATAGGTACACGTGCTATAAATAAGCAACCCACCGGACTTTAAAGTCGGCCATATATCTGTCAATATCCTGCGCTGACGCTGCCAACATACCTGCACATTATCCACGCTCCACTCATCCACCGCCACAGGGTCTTTGCGGAACATACCTTCACCAGAACAGGGTACATCCGTCAAAATAACATCAAACAAATCCGTCAATCCACTGAAATCCGCCGGATCATTGTTTGTCACCACCACATCTGCATCCCCCCACTTTATTAAATTTTCCGCCAACACCTGAGAACGGTTCCGCATCACCTCATTGGCAATCAGCAAACTCCCTTCCGGCAATACAGAACGTGCATGAGTGGACTTCCCTCCGGGAGCCGCACACAAATCGAGCATCACCGCCGGTTCCGAAATATACGTGCGCAACACCTGCTCCACAAACATGGAAGAAGCCTCTTGCACATAGTAACACCCGGCATGAAACAACGGGTCGAAAGTAAACGTAGGACGACGGGACAGGTACACACCCATTGATGACCAAGGCACAGATTCAGCATCGGCTACCAAAGAAGTATCGTGATTGCTCTTTCCTTCACCGCCCTCTAAACACTTGGCACGGTTCACACGGATGCTGACGGGCGCATCTCCCTGCAAAGCTGTTTCCAACTCATTATATGCCTTCTCCCCCATCAACTTCCGGGTTCTTTCTACAAATTCTGCTGGTAAATTCATGTCTTTCTCTTTATTTAAAGACAAAAATACAACGATATTTCGGGATTATATGAAATATTTTCCGTCTATTTGCAACCAATTAAAGGATTGGTTCCGTCTAACTAGCAGAAAACAATAATAAAAGATATAAAACTATGAGACAGTTACTTTTAATCTTAGCCTTTTTGATGGGGAGCTGCATAGCCGCCCAAGCTGAAACCATAAAACTAGTACCATCGGCAAACGACACTACCAAGATGGATACAGTGGTAGTGAGTGAAATACAGGATGCGGAAAATGATGTGGCAGATGCACATAGCAGCTATAGCCCTTTTGATGATGACAACTCACTTGGAATCCCTACCAGTGTAGCCATTATTTCCATCATCATCGTTTGCGGGCTTCCATTCTTCATCGTAGCCATCGTGCTTTGGTTCAGATACAAGAATAAGCAAGCAAAGTACAAACTGGCGGCAGAAGCCTTGGCGGCAGGACAAACAATACCAAAGGAACTATTTAATGACTTGGAGCAAGAGGATCATAGCGTATTGAACAAAGGAATTAAGAATATTTTCTTGGGGATCGGTTTGGGGGTATTCCTTTGGGTATTGACCGGAGAAGAAGGTTTGGCAGCTATCGGATTCCTGATTTTCTGTATGGGACTGGGGCAAGTGCTGATAGCTTACACCACATCTTCAAAAACTAAAAAGACACCACACAACGACGAAAAAGAATGAGTCAACTCAACGACATAGCGTTGGTAGCACAAGTGGTGGTCTTTAAAAACACCCGGGCGTTTGATACTTTGGTCAAGAAGTATCAATCGCCCATCAGGCGTTTTTTCCTGCATCAGACACTGGGCGACACGGAGCTCAGTGACGATTTGGCGCAAGAAACATTTATAAAGGCATACACCAATCTGGCTTCATTCAAGAACCTGTCCAGCTTTTCAACCTGGCTTTACCGTATTGCTTATAATATATTTTATGACTATATTCGCAGCAAGAAAGAAACGGCAGGACTGGAAACCTGGGAAATTGACTCCGCCTACCACACCGAACAACGGCAGGTGGGCGAACAAATGGATATATATCGGGGACTGAGCCAACTAAAAGAGGCGGAACGCACTTGCATCACCTTATTTTATATGGAAGACCTGCCGATAGACAAGATTGCAGTGGTGACGGGAATGCCTGCGGGCACTATCAAATCCCACTTATCACGCGGAAAAGACAAACTTTCAACTTTCTTAAAACAGAATGGTTATGATGGATAATGATGATAAATTAATTGAAAGTTTCATGCTTACCCATAAGCATGAGATAGCAGACAATGGATTCTCACGCCGGGTGATCCGCCATCTACCCCAACGGGCAAAGTGGTTGTCGGATATGCTGAGTGTGGCTTGTACCATAATTTGCTGTGTATTGTTCTATGTGTACAATGGTTTCGAGATCCTTTTCCAAACGATTTATGAACTCATTACCGCACAGTCCTATCATTTGATTACTGAGAGCAATTTCCAATCGTTGGTTATTGCTACTATCGTGCTGGTTGTTATCGGGGTGCAGCGGGTGTGTAGTTTGAAGTGGTAAGAAAAGTTATATTTGCATTCGTGCTCGGAAAAACAAAGAAATTGCGTATTTTTGCAATCTATAAAATGAAATTCCGAGCATGAAACAATATTTAGACCTATTAAACCGTATCCTGACCGAAGGTGTTCACAAGGAAGACCGTACCGGAACAGGAACGATCAGCGTATTCGGCCATCAGATGCGCTTCAACATGGAGGAAGGCTTCCCCTGTGTCACAACAAAGAAACTGCATTTAAAATCAATTATTCACGAACTTCTCTGGTTCCTGCAAGGTGACACAAATGTGAAATACCTGCAAGACAATGGAGTGCGTATTTGGAATGAATGGGCGGATGAGAATGGCGATCTTGGTCATATCTATGGTTATCAATGGCGTTCATGGCCCGACTATACAGGAGGTTTTGTAGACCAGATTACCGAAGCGGTAGATACCATCAAGCATAATCCCGATTCACGCCGCATCATTGTCAGCGCATGGAATGTGGCCGATCTCAGAAATATGAATCTTCCTCCTTGCCACGCCTTCTTTCAGTTCTATGTTGCCAACGGACGTTTGAGCCTGCAACTTTATCAGCGTAGTGCGGACACATTCCTGGGAGTTCCGTTTAACATTGCTTCTTATGCTTTACTGCTCCAAATGATGGCACAAGTCACCGGACTGAAAGCAGGAGATTTCATTCACACTTTAGGCGATACCCATATTTACTTAAACCATCTGGAACAAGTGAAACTCCAGTTGACCCGCGAGCCTCGCCCGTTGCCACAGATGAAAATAAACCCGGATGTAAAAGATATATTCAGCTTCAAATTTGAGGATTTTGAATTGGTAAATTATGATCCATGGCCGCACATTGCCGGCAAAGTATCCGTATAGAGTGGTTAGTGATTAGTGGTGAGTGGTTAATAGGCTTCGCAAGGTTATTAACCATTAACCACTAATCACTAACCATTAACCACTAATCATTAATCACTATCATGCAAAATCTTTCCATTATAGTAGCGATAGCACGTAACTACGGCATCGGATTTGAGAATAAATTATTGTATTGGCTTCCCAATGATTTGAAGCGCTTCAAGGCTTTGACCACCGGAAGCACCATCATCATGGGTCGCAAAACCTTTGAATCACTCCCTAAAGGAGCACTGCCCAACCGCAGAAATATTGTATTGACCCGTCAGGAGGGAGCAACATTTGACGGAGCGGAATGCTTTCCTTCATTGGAAGCCGCATTAAGCCATTGCAAGGAGGATAAAGAAGTATTCATCATTGGCGGTTCCAGTGTGTACCGGGAAGCAATGCCCCTGGCAAACCAACTATACATTACCTTTATTGATGACGCATCCAAAGAAGCGGATGCTTACTTTCCGGAAATAAATAAAGAGGAGTGGAAAGAAACAGGTAGAGAAGATCATCAGACTGATGAAAAACATCTCTACCCGTATAGCTTTATTGATTATAGACGAATAAAATAAGAATCAATCTTCATCGGCTAAATCAAGAATTGGCATTTGCCGCTTAATGGCTTCATTAAAAGATATGATTGTTTCCGAGCGGGATAGTCCCAACGGTTGTAACTTGTCATGAATAATGCTAAGCAAATGATGATTGTTCTTAGCATATATCTTGATAAACATATCATATTGCCCGGTAGTGAAATGACATTCTACTACTTCGGGAATCCCCTTCAATGACTCGGTTACCGAATCAAACTGTTCAGGGTCTTTTAAATAAAGACCGATATATGCACACGTTTCATATCCTATCTTCTCCGGATCAATGACATACTCAGAGCCTTTCAGAATACCTAAGTTGGTCAATTTCTGAATGCGCTGATGAATGGCTGCACCGGATACATTGCAAGCACGCGCTACTTCCAAAAAAGGAATACGGGCATTGCTGGCTATCAACCTCAAAATTTGTTCATCTAAACTGTCTAATTGATGATGTCCCATTCTTTTTACTTTAATTTTCTGCAAAGATATAATTTTTATCGACAATATTTGTGCAATTCATAAGTTTTATTGTATAAACACCTATAATTTAGTAGAATATCTTATCTTTGTGCAAAATGAAATAACAATGAAAAAGACACTTATTATTACCCTATGCTGTTTGCTGAACATAGCTGCAAATGCACAAAACTTTAGTGATTATTTTGAAGATAAAACCCTTCGCGTAGACTACATTTTCACCGGAGATGCTAATAAACAAGAGGTGTACTTGGATGAATTATCCAGCCTTCCACAGTGGGCAGGACGAAAGCACCATTTGGCTGAACTTCCCTTGGCGGGTAATGGAGAAATTACCATGAAGGACAAAGCTACGGGAGAAATAATTTATCGCACCTCTTTCTCCAGCCTTTTTCAGGAATGGGTGAGCGAAGAAGAAGCAACCCGCGTGAAGAAAGGATTTGAAAATTCGTTCCTGTTGCCTTACCCCAAGAAAGAAGCAATAGTGACAATCTCGCTTAAAGATGTGCGCCATAATGTAAATGCTTCACTGACCCACGAAGTGAAACCCGACGATATTCTGATTCATCAACGGGGGACAAGCCGCATCACTCCGCACCGGTTTCTTTTACAGAGTGGAAGCACGGAAGATTGCATAGATGTGGCTATCATGGCGGAAGGATACACGGAACAGGAAATGGATCTTTTTTATAAAGATGCCCAGATAGCTTGTGAGGCGCTTTTTGACCACGAGCCTTTCAAGAAGTTGAAAAATAGATTCAATATCGTGGCTGTAGCCAGTCCTTCACAAGATAGTGGAGTCAGCATTCCGGGAAAAGGAGAATGGAAGTCTACTGCTGTCGGATCACATTTCAACACATTTTATTCCGACCGGTATCTCACTACCAGCCGGGTAAAGAGTATTCATAACTGGCTGGCAGGTATTCCTTATGAACACATTATTATATTGGCAAATACGGATACCTACGGAGGGGGCGGTATTTATAACTCTTACACGCTTACCACTGCCCACCATCCTAATTTCAGACCGGTAGTTGTGCACGAATTTGGCCATAGCTTCGGAGGCTTGGCAGACGAATATGCTTATACAGAGGAACCCAGCCCTCAATATCCCTATGATATTGAACCGTGGGAACCTAATATTAGTACATTGGTAGACTTTGATAGCAAGTGGAAAGACATGGTTCCGGCAGGTACTGCCATCCCTACTCCGGTAGAGACGAAAGAAGCTGATCTTTACACCAAAGTTGGCGTGTACGAAGGTGCCGGTTATACCCAAAAAGGCATTTATCGTCCTACCACAGAATGTAGAATGAAAATAAACGAAGCGCCTGTGTTCTGCCCGGTCTGCCAGCGTGCACTAGAAAGATTGATAAACTTTTATACTGAGAAATAGGTTATGACACCGGACTTACTTAACTAAACAAAGACGAAAAAATGATTGAAATTAAACAGGTAAAGACACAACAAGAGGCGGATTATGCCTTTGTGGAACAATTAATGCATACGGCGTTCCCCCAAGAGGAACGCCGTGATACGTTGCAGCAACGGGAATATTCGGATATGAATCCGTTATTCTGCAACAATATCATCCTGGAGGATGGCAAACAGATAGGAATGATCAGTTACTGGAATATGGGAGATTTCTTCTATATCGAACATTTTGCCATTGATCCTACCCTCAGGAATGGTGGTTATGGAAAGCGTGTATTGGAGGCTGTTAAAGAACAACTACAAGGTCCTATCGTATTGGAAGTAGAAGAACCGAATGATGAGATGAGTACACGCCGCATCAATTTCTACAAACGGCTGGGCTTTACCCTGCATGAAAAGCCTTATATGCAACCTCCATACCGCAAAGGAGATTCCGGTTTGCCTATGTTCTTAATGAGCTGTGGTGAACTGGATATGGATCATGATTTTGAGAGAGTTAAAAACGCTCTATATAAAGAGGTGTACGGGCAATAATCCATTTCCTTTTCCACCGTAGGGGCAGACCCATGTGTCTGCCCAAAACAGCTCGCTGTATGCTTTCGGGCGGACACATGGATCCGCCCCTACGGGTGCAAAATAAAAAAAGGAAGCTGTTTTGAAAACAACTTCCTTTTTATCATTTATATTATTAACTATTACTGGCGTTGAGTAGCTGAGTAGTTAATCTTCAAGGCGTAAGCCTGACGAAGAGCCTGCTTCACATCGGTTACGATACCCATCTTTGTGTCTTTATCGACTTTCAAAGAAACGGTCATAAACGGTTGGTCTTCTTCTTTCATATTCAAACGCTCTTGAGTAATGTAGTCCTGAACTTCTGATACTTCAGCAAACTTATCGTTCAACTGAATACGGCTTTCAGCACCCATTTTCTTTTGGAATTCCGGCAACGGCTTACCTACATAAATAAAGGAAACCAAAGACTTCTTTTCCAACTTTTCCAACTCTGTTCCTTGAGGAACCTGAAATTGAACCTTCAATGTAACCTCACGCATTGTTGTTACAATCATAAAGAAGAACAACATGGTAAAGATAAGGTCAGGCAATGAAGAGGTATTCAACTCAGGCATTCCACGTTTACCTGTTTTATTAAATTTTCCCATTACTTACCTCCATACTTTTTAGGTTCAGCCTCAGAAATCTTCTGCGGATAAAATTCACGAATTGCTTTTTGCTCGTCTTCGTTACATTGAGCATAGGTTTTACCGCCAAACTTAGCTTTCGCCAGTTCATCACGCAATTCATTATACGCAGCAACTAGTTCATTTTGAACATCAATATATGCTTTGTAGCTAGTACCAACGTCATTCTGAACAGAGATTACATGCTTTTCCGTTACCATTTGATCACCCAGCAAAGGAATATTCTTTCTATGCTTTTCAGGTAATTTTTCATCGTCATACGGATTGGCTATAAATTCTTTTGCCTTTTCTCTTAATTGCTTAATGTCAATGTAGTCCTGACCACACATCAGTTGGTCATCCTTATTCAAACGAACTTGGAGTACATTACGTTCCTTTACAATAATATCATCTTGTTTCTGATCCTTGTTTTCGGGAGGAGGCGGAAGTCGTCTCGCCAAACCACGGTCAGTATCCATTGATGTTGTAATCAGGAAGAAAATAAGCAACATAAAGGCAATATCGGCAGTTGAACTGGAATTGATTCCAGGTACACCTCTTTTTTTTCTTGCCATTTTACTTACTTCGTTTTTTAATTGTTAAATCAATGTTGATAATATTATCTCTTGCAAATACCACTCAGGTTAATCAAAGTACCGACAGCTGCAACTCCCAACAAAAAGTAGATAGAGTAAATCAACATATCAGTAATTTTCAACCAGAAAGCATCAGTGTAAGCACCGGTACCAGTCATTACAGTAGCATCAGAACCAATAGAGTAAGATACTACCAATACAATAACTAATAATACGATACCGAGCAAAGATTTAATTGCACTTTTAGGATTATCTCTCAACGCTGCACCAAACTGTGCGATAGCACCAATCAGAGTCACAGCGACGCAAATACCAAACATAGCATACATTAAGTATATCAATGTTTCTGTATGTGCCGGCTCATTGTATTCGCCAACAGGATTATTATATCCTACGAAGTAGAACATGCCCAGCACCACTAAAATAAGTGCAATGCAGACATATAATGCATAGTAGGACATTCTATATGATAACTTAGCCATTGTTCTAATTATTTTTTGTATTTCAAGTTATATTTCATGATCATGTCAAGCAAAGTGATAGAAGAATCTTCCATCTGGCTTGTGATAGCTTCAATCTTAGAAAGGATGTAGTTATAGAATACCTGAAGGATCAATGCTACAACCAAACCGAAGATAGTAGTGATCAAAGCCACTTTCATACCACCTGCTACAACTGTCGGAGAAATATCACCAGCCTGCTGGATCTTATCGAACGCCATAACCATACCGATTACAGTACCCAAGAATCCCAAAGACGGAGCCATCGCGATGAACAATGTGATCCAAGAGCATCCTTTTTCAAGGTAACCAGCCTGAACACCACCGTAAGATACTACAGAACGTTCAACTACGTCAACACCTTCGTCGATTCTCATCAAACCCTGATAGCAAATAGAAGCAACAGGACCACGAGTGTTACGACATACTGTTTTAGCAGCTTCTACATCACCTTTTTCCAAAGCAGCTTCGATGTTAGCCATCAACTTCTTTGTGTTAACTTCAGCCAAGCTTAAGTAAATGATACGTTCAATACAGAAAGCTAAACCCAAAACCAATGCGATTGCTACCAAAGACATAAAGTCTGCAGAACCTTCGATAAATTTAGTTTTTAACTCTTTGTGAAGACCACCACCGTCCTCAACAACTGCTGTTTGTTCTGTTTGAGCCGGAGCTTCGTCTTGAGCCATAATAGGCTGAACTGATCCCAAAGTAAGGACTCCCATCACTGCAAGAATTGCAAATAACTTTTTCATTGTGTGTCTAATTTTTAAGATTAATTAATTAATTGTTATTTATTTGTTTTAATTGTCTTTCAACGCCCACAGCTTTTCATAGCAAAGCGGAGAGAGCGGGATTCGAACCCGCGATACACTTTTGGCGTATACACGCTTTCCAGGCGTGCCTCTTCAACCACTCGAGCATCTCTCCTTTTGGGCAAGCATTAGCATCTTCTTTCAAAATCGGCTGCAAATTACAAAGAAAATTGGGAATTGCAAGCGATTTCAGCTACAAATGTATTCTTTTTTTTCGTCTTACGTCGAATTAGCACCAGCAATATTGGAATTACTCCTCAAAATTAATAAACTTTAAAAACTTATTCGAGCATTTTGAACACTTTTAAAGCATTATCGGTGGTTATGCGACTTACCTTTTCAAAGTCCAATCCATAAATTTCAGTAAGTTTAAGAGCTACATTCCTTATATAAGAAGACTCATTTCGCTTTCCCCGAAAAGGAACAGGAGCCAGATAAGGGGAATCTGTTTCCAGTACGATTCTTCCAAGGGGTACCTGTGTTAAGATTTCGGGTAAGGTACTTTTTTTAAAAGTAACCACTCCGTTTATTCCAAGCATAAAACGGGAATAATCCAATACTTGCTGCGCTTCTTCCGCCGTCCCTGTAAAACTATGGAAGATGCCACTCAGAGACGTGCTCTTATAGGGTGCCATCACTTCAAATAATTCAGGGAAAGCCTCCCGGCAATGTATCACCAATGGCAAATCATACTCCAAAGCCCACTGAATCTGTTCATCCAGAACCCTTTGCTGTTCTTTCAGATAAGTCTTGTCCCAATACAAATCCATCCCTACTTCGCCGATAGCTATATAAGAATGGTTACCGGACAGCAATTCTTTCATTGCATGGACACGGGAAGCCGAATCCGCATCGACAGAAGTAGGATGAAAACCAAGCATCGGATAACAGTAGCCTTCATAATCGGCACAGACTTTCAGCATAGCCTCCACTGTGGTATCATCTATATTCGGCATAAAGACTTTGGTAACTCCGGCCGTCCGGGCACGTTCTATTACCGCAGGCAAGTCCTCTGCAAATTCTTCAACAAACAAATGAGAATGTGTGTCAATCATGTTACACTTTTCTATTCATTAAATGGCAAACAAAGGTTCTTAATTCTTCTTTCTTTTCAGCCGGAAGAGACACACTTTCCAATAAAGAAAGCCCTTCGGCATAATACTCATTTATCTTTTCTTCACATACCCTGCCTATCCCAATCTGATTATAAAGCTCAGTCACAGCCTTGATCTTTTCCTCCGGGCAGAAGTCAGTGTTCGAAATCCATCTTTCTAATTCAGCTTTCTGTTCTTCATTAGCCAGAGACAAAGCATTGATCAGCATAAATGTCTTCTTATTGCATAAAATGTCTCCGCCAATATTCTTCCCAAATACTTTAGGATCACCATATACATCCAAGAAGTCATCTTGCAACTGGAAAGCCAACCCCATCTTAATTCCAAAATCATATAGCTTCTGCGTATCTTCTGTCGGAGCATCTCCCAGCACAGCACCTATTTTTAAGGCCGCTGCCAAAAGTACGGATGTTTTCAGGCGGATCATTTCTATATATTCGGGCACAGTCACATCATTGCGGGTTTCAAACTCCACATCCCATTGCTGACCTTCGCAAATTTCCAAAGCAGTTTGGGTAAAGATGTCCATCACCTTCTTTAAATACCCTTCCGGACAGTTACCCATCAACTGATAAGCCAACACCAACATGGCATCTCCCGAAAGAATAGCTGTATTATCATCCCATACCTTATGAACCGTAGGCTTATTTCTACGCATATCCGCCCTGTCCATCAAGTCATCGTGCAACAGGGTATAATTATGATAAGTTTCTATACCGGCCGCTTGCGACAAAATGGAATCCACATCTTCCTCATATAAATGATAAGCAAGTAACATCAATACAGGACGGATACGTTTTCCTCCCAATGAAAGGACATATTCTATAGGAGTATATAGTCCTTTCGGTTCACGCATATAGGGCATTGTAGAAAGATAAGCATTCATCTTATCCGATAATTGAGCAGCAGAAAAAGTCATAAGATCTATTTATTAAGGGATTATTAGAAAAAAAGGCTGCCCAAAAGCAGCCTTTCCATTAGAAAATTGAATTTCTTTATTACTGTAACTTGAAGGTTACAGGTACGGTATATTTTACACGTACAGCTTTACCACGTTGCTTTCCAGGTTTCCATTTCGGCATGGTCTTGATTACGCGGAGGGCCTCCTTATCCAAGTAGGGGTCTACACTACGTACAACCACCGGGTCAACGATAGAACCGTCCTTGTTTACAACGAACTGAACGATTACTTTACCTTGTACACCGTTTTCCTGAGAAATAGTGGGGTATTTAATATTCTTTCCTAAGAACTTCAAACATTCACCCATACCACCGGGGAATTCAGGCATTTCTTCTACTACCTGGAAAATTTGTTGTTCTTCTGGTTCTTCTTCTTCAACCTGTACCGGAACGTATTTAACTTCTACAGCCTGACCGGTTTCTTCAGAGTTCTGAATAGTACTTTCTTCCACCTTAGCATCGTTTTCTACGATCTGAAGCACTTCTTCAACTTTCGGAGCTTCGGGAGGAGGAGGAGCTTGTTTCTGTTCCTGTTCCGTGATAGGGATAATTTCTTCTTCAAAAACGACATCGGTTATACCTGTATCCGTAGTCACTTGTTTGTCGCGATCAGTCCATTCGAAAGCTACAAACATCAGAGCTAAGATAAACACGTAACCGAGAAGCAGCCAAGTGGTCTTCTTACCTTCAAGATCTGCTTTGGGCGATTTTTTAATTTCCATAAAATGTGTTTTAAAAATTAAGTGTTTCTCACTGAGGGCAAATGTAGTACATTTCTTTTAAAATAAAAGTATTTTCAGATGAAAAATTTGCTAATTCATTTTATTTTCACTCTATTTCATAGTCGGACACCTAACTTTTCCCTATCTTTGAACCGTTTTAAATTTAGTCACTATATACATTATTATATATATGAAGAAAATTACTATTGCCATCGACGGTTATTCATCTTGTGGGAAAAGCACTATGGCGAAAGACTTGGCACGCGAAATAGGTTATATCTACATTGATAGCGGTGCTATGTATCGCGCAGTCACTCTTTACAGTCTCAAAAACGGTTTCTTTACAGAGCAAGGTATCAATACCGAGGCACTGAAAGCCGCTATGCCACACATACACATTTCTTTCCAACTGAATCCGGAGACTCAACGTCCCATGACTTTTCTGAATGGTGAGAATGTAGAAGAAGAAATTCGCACAATGGAAGTTTCTTCCCATGTAAGCCCTATCGCCACCTTAGGCTTTGTGCGCGAAGCTTTAGTAAAACAGCAACAGGAAATGGGGAAAGCCAAAGGCATCGTAATGGACGGCAGAGATATAGGAACAGTGGTTTTTCCGGATGCCGAACTCAAAATCTTTGTGACAGCATCAGCCGAAATCCGCGCCCAGCGCCGTTATGACGAATTGAAAGGCAAAGGACAAGATGCCTCATTTGAAGAAATACTGGCAAACGTCAAAGAGCGCGACTATATAGACCAAAACCGTGAAGTAAGCCCATTGCGCAAAGCCGATGATGCTATTTTGTTAGACAACAGCCACCTGACCATTGCCGAGCAAAAACAATGGCTGGCCCAAAAATTCCAAAAAGTAATCAATGGTTAATATAGAAATAGATGAAGGTTCAGGCTTCTGCTTCGGAGTCACCACCGCCATCCGTAAGGCAGAAGAAGAACTGGCAAAAGGAAATACTCTTTATTGCCTGGGAGACATTGTGCACAACGGACAGGAATGCGAACGCCTGAAAAAGCTGGGCCTCATCACCATTAACCACGAAGAATTTGCCCGGCTGCACAATGCCAAAGTCCTGCTTCGCGCACATGGAGAACCTCCCGAAACTTATGCTATGGCACAGGCCAATAACATTGAAATTATTGATGCCACGTGCCCGGTGGTACTTCGCCTGCAAAAGCGCATCAAACAGGAATATGACAATGCTCCGATCAATGACGACACACAGATTGTGATATATGGCAAGAACGGACACGCCGAAGTGCTGGGCCTGGTGGGACAGACCCACGGAAAAGCCATTGTCATAGAAACACCTGCCGAAGCTGCCAACCTTGACTCCAACAAAGACATACGTCTGTACTCACAGACCACCAAGTCCTTGGAAGAATTCTGGCAAATAGTAGAGTACATCAAAGAACACATCTCACCCGATGCCACTTTCGAGTATTACGATACCATCTGCCGCCAGGTAGCCAACCGTATGCCGAATATCCGCAAATTTGCAGCTGCCCACGACTTGATATTCTTTGTCTGCGGGCGAAAAAGTTCTAACGGGAAGATTTTGTTTCAAGAATGTAAAAAGGTAAACCCAAACACCTTCCTCATCGACCAGCCCGAGGAAATAGATCGCAGCTTACTGGCCAATGTACATTCCATTGGCATTTGCGGAGCCACCTCTACACCCAAGTGGTTGATGGAAGAGTGTAAAAAAGCAATCTTAAACGAAAAATAGACCAATAAAAAACAGAAAATTATCGTCATCAAGCTGATAATTTGCTAACTTTGCGCCATAAAAATATTAAAATGGGTATTTATGGGAACGATCAAAAGCATTGGTATTTTAACGTCCGGAGGTGATGCCCCGGGCATGAACGCTGCCATCAGGGCAGTAACACGTTCTGCTATCTATAACGGTCTGAAAGTTTACGGCGTTTATAGAGGATACAAAGGTTTGGTAACAGATGAAATTCAGGAATTCAAAAGCCAGAATGTCAGCAACATCATACAAATGGGAGGTACCATTCTGAAAACCGCCCGTTGCAAAGAATTTACGACTCCCGAAGGACGGGCACAAGCCTACGAAAACATGAAAAAGCACGAGATCGATGCTTTGGTTATTATCGGAGGTGACGGTTCACTGACCGGTGCACGTATCTTCGCACAGGAATATGATGTTCCTTGTATCGGTTTGCCCGGTACTATCGACAATGACTTGTATGGCACTGATACAACAATCGGTTACGATACAGCTTTGAACACTATTCTGGAAGCAGTCGATAAAATACGCGATACGGCTACTTCTCATGAACGCTTGTTCTTTGTAGAAGTAATGGGACGTGATGCCGGTTTCCTTGCCTTGAACGGTGCTATCGCCGCAGGTGCCGAAGCAGCCATTATTCCGGAATTCAGCACAGAAGTAGACCAGTTGGAAGAATTCATTGAACACGGTTTCCGCAAATCAAAGAGTAGCAGTATTGTATTAGTGGCCGAAAGCGAACTGACCGGAGGCGCCATGCATTATGCCGACCGTGTGAAAAATGAGTATCCACAATATGATGTACGTGTAACTATCCTGGGACACTTGCAACGTGGCGGACGCCCCACTGCACACGACCGTATCATTGCCAGCCGCATGGGTGTAGCCAGTATCCAAGCCCTATTGGAAGGCCAACGCAACGTGATGATTGGAATTGATGACGACAAAATAGTTTATGTTCCTTTTGCAAAAGCAATTAAGAACGATAAACCTATTGACAGAGAATTAGTGAATGTACTGCATGAGCTTTCTATCTAATAGAATACATCCACTTGTAGGGGCGGATTGAATCCCATAGCCGTCAGGCTAAGCCCATTAACATTGAAATA
>ERZ791737.74-NODE-74-length-138269-cov-14.615676_pt1 | contig 138269 bp, 110 predicted proteins | sample MGYA00510042_ERZ791737 | MGnify/ENA primary metagenome ERZ791737 (study PRJEB30046, sample SAMN00791965) | human gut metagenome | study: EMG produced TPA metagenomics assembly of the A metagenome-wide association study of gut microbiota in type 2...
GAGACTTCCCAACCGCTTGATTAAGAAGTCTTTTAGAGCATACAACACCGGCAGCTAATTTATAGAGCTTGTACTGGCGCACTGCAAAAGAATTTGGCTTTTTCTTGCCTAAATCCTCAAAGAGCAGGTCAACCGGATTCTGATAGGTTTCATCGTCCTCGGACACCTGCATGGTGTTGAGCATTTCCAATAACGTGGCAAAGTTTTGCTCCTCAACCGGGGCTTCGTAGTGAAGATTAGCGATCTACCAGCGCGTCAATCTTATCGTGGTACATGGGATCGACACGGGCTTTCTGGCGTTCCGCCGCTGCATACGCTTCATCGACCATTGCCCGGTAGCCCGCCGTAGCGGAGCCCGGCTGATAGTCGGAAAAGCTGTTCATATCCTTTGCCCGCTTTGCGGCTTCTTCATTGATCGGATAATATTTCGGCATAGTATTTTCGCTTATTGGAAGGGTCAGCTGTTGATATATGCCGCCCTTTCCTGTATACTGTTCTTGTTGTATCTGTTTTTTCACAACCTCAGCTTCCAACAAAAAATGAGATAGGCAACCCCTTTCGGGGAAGTCTATCTCATTTTTTTCGTTGGCGCTATTTTGCAACAGCCCCTTTTTATGTGTTGTGAAGAAATATCTATCTGTAAAAGATTCGTCCGAATGTACTTGAAAAAGCAATTTTTTCGGCTATAATGGAATTATAAGAAAAATCAGCCGAAAGCAGGTGACCGATATGAGTTACATCACAAGAAGTCTTGAAAAGGTAGTTCAGCAAGTTACGCAGGAATATCCAGTTGTGCTTGTGACTGGCCCCCGGCAGGTGGGAAAGACGACCATGCTGCAAAAGCTCATGGAGGGAAGTTCCCGTGGGTACGTCTCGCTGGATGACCTGAATGAGCGTGCACTCGCCAAAAATGACCCGGAACTGTTTTTACAGCTGCATAAGCCACCGGTTCTGATTGACGAGGTTCAGTATGCACCGGAACTATTTACCTATATCAAAGCCTATGCAGATACTCACCACGAACCGGGTGCTTTTTGGCTGACTGGTTCACAGGTGTTCAAGCTGATGCGTGGGGTACAGGAGTCGCTCGCCGGACGTGTTGCAGTACTGTCAATGACTTCTCTTTCGCAGTCAGAAATAAACGGTGCAGATACCGAACCCTTCCGTGTGGATTTGGATGCTCTGCTGAAACGTGAGGAAAAAGCTGTGCCCGCAGATACCAAAGGTATCTTTGAGCGTATCTATAGGGGTTCCATGCCCGCTATTGCAAGCGAAAAAAATACTAATAGTCAGATTTTTTACAGTAGCTACCTTTCCACCTATATTGAACGTGACGTAAAAGAGCTTTCAGATGCCATCGATGCGCTGAAATTTCTGCGTTTCATGACAGCGGTTGCGGCTCGCTGCTCACAGATGATAAATATTGCCGAAATTGCACAGGATGCGGACATCAATCAGAAGCAGGCAAAAGATTGGCTGCACATTCTGGAAACGCTGGGCATCATCTTCTATCTGCACCCCTATTCCAATAATCTGCTGAAGCGGTTGGTAAAGACCCCAAAACTCTATTTTTATGATACCGGGTTGGTCTGCTATCTGACCAAGTGGAGCAGTGCAGAGGTTCTGGAGTATGGTGCAATGAACGGTGCAATCCTCGAAAACTATGTTGTTTCTGAAATTGCGAAAACCTATTTGAATACCGGCAGAGAGCCGTTTCTGTACTATTACCGCGACAAAGATGCAAAAGAAATCGATATTATTTTGGAGCAAGATGGTGTTCTAAATCCCATCGAAATCAAAAAGACCTCGAACCCCGGCACTGAGCTGACGAAGGTATTCTCTTTGCTGGATAAAGCTTCTGTCCCGCGTGGGAAAGGTGCTATCGTCTGCATGAAGCCCAAGGTTGGGGTCGTGGACCGGGATAACTACGTTGTCCCGATTTGGGTCATCTGATTTTCGATATGTACGGTTGTACTTGAACTTGTTAAAAATGCTTATGATGCACAAACAATATTAGCATCGTCTTTTCTCATCAATGTATAAATGCGTGAGGAAATCAGTTCGATCGGGAGTACGCTGTGCATGGATTGCAATCGTTCACCGTAATTTGGAATGTCCCGGTATTCTCTGCCCAAGCAAGAGCATTGTACAGAAGTCTGCAATGCCCTTTTTGTTTTAATACCACAACAAGGAGGGAACTATGGAAGAATACAGTTTAGACCGACACCTTAAATCCTACTGCGATGCCCACGAGGAATATCAGAATCTGTATGCGACATGGAGCCTGAACCGGAAAAGCTGCTCTGAAATGCTGAAAACGGTTCTTCTGCGCTACCCGCATTACAGCCTGCATGATGCCAGCCATGCCGAAGCCATTTTATCGAAAATCGAAATGCTTCTGGGCAGCCGCGTGAGCCAGCTGTCCCCTACGGACACATGGCTGGTGCTTCACGCCGCCTACGCACACGACCTTGGCATGGTGGTGCAGTGGCGCGATTTACAAAAAGCCTGGTCTGACCTGGCGTTTCAAAACTATCTCACTTCGCTTGCCGAGGGCGAAGACAAAGATCTGCGCAATGCAGTACAGTGGCTGCGCAAAATGGAGGCAGGCAAGAAGGATGATGCACTGTGGCCCCTCCATATCGTCCGCAGCGTCCAGCTCATCGACGCTGCCTATTTCCGCAGCCAACATGCCGCCATGTCCAAAAGCTACATTGAGCGCATCGCCCAAGGGTTGCAGATCGACCTTGGACACAGCGGCTTGGTGCGCAGCCGCCTGCTGCAACTGCTGGGCGAGATCTGCGCCTGTCACACCGCCCCGGAAGACCAGGTGTTGGAGCTTCCGTATGAGACCAACGGTTTTGGCTCTGACTATGCGCATCCCCGCTTTGTTGCCATGCTGCTCCGGCTGGGTGATCTGCTGGATGTGGATAACGGACGCTTTAACGCCGCTGCCGAAGAGGTGATCGGCGGGCTGCCGGAAAGTTCCGTTGCACACAAGGAAAAGCATGAAGCCACCAAGCATCTTTTGATCACGCCTGAGCAGATCGAATTTGCAAGCGACGGTCCCGACGAGCCTTCCTACCTGGAAGCCCGCCGCTTTGTGAACTGGCTGGAAGCTGAGATCCGTTTTTTGACCATGAATTGGGTCATTCTTGTTCCAAAAGGCTTTGGGGGATTTGCACCGCGCTTTGAAAAGCCTAAGCTGTGTATCAAGGGCGTACCCGATGCAGAAGGGCTGGCCGGGCTCCACTTTGAGATCTCACAGAAAAAGGCATTTGAGATCATTGAAGGCTCCAACATTTACGAAAACAAGTTGGTGTTCATCCGTGAACTGCTGCAGAACGCCATGGATGCTTCCAAAATTCAGCTCTGGCGGGATCTTTGTGCCGGCACCTATCAGGCGTGGATCGGTGAAAAGGACAGCAAGAAGCTGCAAGCCCTGCAACCTTACAGCCTGCAGGCAGAGATTTATCATAGCTACCCCATCAAGATTCATTTGAGCACCGACGAGGATCAGGTGACACAAATCGAAGACCGGGGTACTGGCATCACCCTTGATACCTTCAAGCGTATGTGCAATGTCGGTGCCAGCCCTTCTGGCTCCGACGAACTGAAAAAGGAGATTCAGTGTATGCCAAAATGGCTGCGGCCTACCGCAGGTTTTGGCATCGGACTTCAGTCGATTTTCCTCGTGGCCGACCGCTTTGAGATTGTGACGAACAACGGCACCGAAGTTCTCACTGCAATCGCACACTCCAACCAAAACGGCGGCTACCTGCAAATCAAAAAAGAGGGCAGCAGACCTTTCCGGGGTACAACGATTCGCATCGCACTCAAGGTCCCCATTGCTCCTTCGTTTACGTTTGCTGGCAAGTCCTTTTACTACTGGTACTTCCAGTACGACCCTATGGAAGCACAAAACTGTCTGGGAGAACTTCAGATTTTGGACGAAGTCAGCAATAACTACGGAACATCGCTTTTCACGGTCCATGTTTCAAGCAATAATCCTTCGGTGGGGAGCCAGACGATCACACATCTGATTCCCATCTGCGAGAATTTTGCAGCAGACAAATGGGAACGCCGTGACAATTACCTAGTCCAGTTTGAAAACGATTGCTCCACCGCAAAGCTCTGGAACGAAACGAACGCCGTCTACGCGGAGTTGTCTCTCCATCCGGAATCCAGAAGTCTCTCGGAGGTGCGTTTTAAGGGCGTCCGGGTAAAGGACAATCTCCTCTTCCACGAGCAGTGCCTAGGTGCCGTGATCGACATTTATGGTTTTGATACCAAGAGCTGTCTGCGGCTGAACCGCTCTGAACTGACAAAAGAAGGAAACCGTATTCTGAGTGACCTGATGCTCGAACTCCACGATTGCTACATCGAGGCCGTTCTCGCACGTCTGAATGGTACTGACAAACAGGACATCGCTCTTTTGCAAAGTAAGCAGTTCAACTTGTTCCATTTCTGGCTTGCCTGCCTGCCAAGGCAAAAAGCCGAAATCAAAACAGATCATTTGAAAACTCTGACGGAAACTGTTTTTGTACTGCAGTATGTAAACGATTCCTTCAAGATCCAGCAGGTCAGGCTTGGCAGCATCCTCCCCTTTGACGATAATCTCTTTTTTGTCCACGGCTCCATGTTTAAGACCGTTGATGGTCTGGACTATGACCGCATTGATGATGTCTGCAAAAAGCTGACCGCAGCTGCTGAAAAAGCCCCAGACCTCCAAAAAATTATCCTTCCGTTGGATGAGCGCTTGATTCGCGCAGCTTCCAACTGTCACAAAGCGTTTATCCGAAGAGCAAACGGCCTCTTCCTCTACCAGATTTCGCTTTTTCCTGTTGGTCTGCAGGTGGATGCGGAGACCAGAGAACTCCTTTTGAAATCCCTCGGCGAACGGACACTAATCTCGCGCACTATTTTTGACGACGAAGAACATTCTCCCCGCCGCCGGGCGATTTCCGGACTTGCCGATTATCCCAATCTGTGTGTATCCAGGCTTCCGGTCGGTGTCATGTACAGCAGTTTTTCACACTGCAACGCCATTATTTCTCCTTTCAACTGTGACCAAAAGCGACTTGCCGAATCCGAAAGCTGTGACCTCTTTGTTGCACAGATTTTGGAGTCCAGCGCATTCCAACGCGTCGTCCAATGGACGATGGACCACGCGCCGGACAATGCCGCCCTGCGCAGTGTGGAAACTGTGAAGCAGGAGTACCAAAAGCTCATGCAGGACTATTATCAGGTGATCCACTCCGCAGAAAAAACTCAAACTCATCTAAACAGCACAACATCTCCGGCTGTAGAATCGTAGTACATTTCTTTGCGATAAAATCACCCCCCCTCGGTGAGCCATGCGTAAATTCATGGTTCGTCTTGTTCTGGTAATAAAGCTGCATCGTGGTGGGTGCGTTGTACAGAGAAGCGAGCAGGTATTGTTTCATGTTTCGGATTGGGCTGCTGTTCTCTGCAAGGCACATCAGCACAAAGCGGATGTGGTCAGCATTCAGCTTCATGAAACGACTACGCACCACCTCGGCGGGTTTATCGTCCTCGGCAATGTGCAGCGTCTTGCGGTTGGTGGCGCAGGTGTCCACAAGCAAGTCCACAATCTGATAGATGGTGTCCTCATCGTCCGGGCAGAGCCGGAGCAGAGTGTCAACCTCCAAAGACTGTGAAAAATATCCTTCCAACTGTTCGCGTTTGCTCATCGCATCATCTTCTTCCGAATAGAAGGGATAAGGTTCACTCATTTCAGTATTATTCTCATCAGTCTTATTACATCGTGATTTTGCAGGGTCTTGACTTGTGGTTTTGAAGCCTCCAGAATCGTGAAAATCACGATTCTGGAATATTGATTTTGACGATTCTGCCGAAAAGTTTTTCACATACACCAAACTTGGCTTGCCCAAACCTCTGCGTTTTCGTTCAATCAAACCAAATTCTTCAAGTTATCGCAGCAGCTTAGTCGCTTTGTTGTCTGCGCAACACAATGCCCTCTTGACATCCTCAATCGTAAAGATGATGAACACTCGGCCTTGCTCGTCCAGCCAGCCATTTCTAGCAGACAGGCTCATGCGGTCGAGCAGGATGCCATAGAGTGTTTTGGCATCGGTTGACAGGTCTTGAAACCGTGTTTCTTGAAAAAGTGCCTTGGGAATGCGGTAGAAGGAGAAAAGCTCTCCGGCCTGTCCGTAGAAGTAGTCAAGGGTCATACGGTTGTGTCAAGGGCTGAAAGCAACAATGAGATATAAACATTGTAAAAAACCTCCGGTGAAAAAATTTATTGAGGAATGAAAAAAGCGCAACTTCGATTTTGGCGGTCGAAATTGCGCTATGTAATTTGAAATAGAAGAGTATTGACTCACTTTAGCGGCATGAATGATATGAAACATCTTGACAGCAGGTAAATCCGACTGTAAAATACAGCCAAATGAATTCTGTGCCTAAATTGTTCTCATGCAGCTATGCTGATTGTTGGACAGAAAAACACTTTTCAACCGAATTTGGCGTATTAACGCCAAATCATACCCATTCACACACGCTTTTCTGGGGGTGCGTTTCAAGGTGGTTCGGGAGAGCGCTTGCATGGCATGCAAGAGGTCAGCGGTTCGATCCCGCTATTCTCCACCAAAAAAGCACTGTACTTCGTTTGAAGTGCGGTGCTTTTCTTTTTATATAGACGCAGAAAAAGGAGGGGACTTCCCACAAAAGGGAAAGTCACCGCCTTTGATGATCATCGGATGAGCCAGCCGTAATCCTGTCTGCAATCTACCACATGATCCGCATAAACCGTATGATCTACAATCTGGAAGATAAGCATATAGCGTTTTTCAAACAAGATGAATCGGTAAGCATTTTTAGGAATGTATTCGCCTTTGAGCCATGGGCAGCGCTGCGGCATCTGCTCCAGAGATTTTGCAGCCTTTTCAAATTCGACTGTAAGCCGTTCAGCTGCTGCAGGGCTGACCTGTGCCAGAAATGCGGCGTGGGACACCAGCATCTGAGCAGCCCGTGCTGACACGATCACGTGGTATTTATTTTGCTGTGCCATGCCCTGTGGCCTCCTTGACCGCACTGCGCATCATGGAAGTGACCTCGTCAATCGAATAGCCCTCGCTTCCACGCATCCGGTCCTCTTCCACGGAAAGCAGCTCTTCACGGAGCTTCAGCATTTTTTCACGGCGGTTGTAGGTTTCGATGTCCATGACGACCAAGTCACCCTCGCCGTTCTTGGTGAGAAAAATCGGCTCAGCGGTTTCTCTGCACAAATCGGCGATCTCGTTGTAGTTCTGACGAATCGCTGCAGATGGACGGATATTCATAAAAGCACCTCCTGCTCCTGAACGATCTATAATAGTAAAATTCTAATTATATTATATCCATATTGTGCAATGAAGTCAATGCGAACAGCTGTCACTTCGTTCTCCAGTTCCACCACTTTGCCAGCATTACGATCATAGCAGCCACGAAAACACACAAAAAATTTCTGCCCACTGCCGCAGCCTGCGCGAAACGGGCTGTTTTGTGCGCGAATGGCAGACCACGGAAGGTGGAACTTGTGCTATAATAGAATAAAAAATAGGGAAGCAGAAGGAACGGGGGGTGCAGCGATGAAACTGCGGACGGCGATCGTGGAAGACCGCAAGCCGGATGCCGAACGGTTGGAACAGCTGCTGAAAAAGGCATTTGAAAATGAGAACATATCCTGCAGCTGTTTTGCCAGCGGAGATGAATTTTTGCGGGCCGGCTGGCGCGAAGGGTATCAGGTAGTGTTTCTGGACATCTGCATGGAGGGCACCAATGGCATTGAGACGGCGCGGCGGCTGCGTGCGGTCGACCCGGACCTGCTGATCGTGTTTGTGACATCCTCGCCGGAGTACGTGTGGGATGCCTTTCCGGTACATCCATTCGATTATCTGCTCAAGCCTTATAAGGAAGAAAAGTTCGAGCAGCTGGCAGGGGAGCTGCGGCGGGTGCTGTGCCGCCAGCAGCCAGAGCTGGAGGTGCGCATTGCCCGGCAGATCGTGCGGCTGCCGCTGACCAAGATCTACTATGCTACGGCACAGAACCATTATGTGCGTGTGGTCACGGATGACGGCGAGTGCCGGGCCACGGCAAATTTTGCACAGGTGCAGGAACAGCTTCAGACCCAGCCGGAATTTCTGGTGTGCAACCGCGGCGTGATCATCAACATGTCCAAGGTGCTGCGGTTTGAGGGCGACTGCATTGAAATGCTGGATGGGACCCATCTGCCGGTGCGGCAGAAGGACAAAAACAGCCTGCTCGCCCAATTTACGCAGTACCAGTTCCGTGGGATGCAGCGGGAATTCTGATCTGGAAAGGAGAGCGCTTGTGAATTTTGCATTGTTTGGACGTTTTTTTCTGGAATTTGCAATGATGTATCCGGCAGAATACCTCTGCCTTGCCTCGCTGCAGGAGCACTTGCGTGCACCGTGTAAAACCTATGCCATCGGTGCGTCGGCGATCGCACTGATGGGTCTGGCTGGCGCAGCGGTGTGCTGCATGCTGGACATGGAAACGAACTTCCTGCTCATCCCGCTGCTCATCATCAGCTTCTGGCTGCTGCGCTGGCGCACCGACCGGGAAGTATCGATCAGCCAGACCATGTTTCTGTTCTCGGTGTCGGCAGTGATGATGTCTGTGTGCACCCTGCTTGCCGTTGTGCTGAACGCGGAAGCTGAGCTGGACAATGCACAGCCGGTGTTTCTGCCCAGCACCTCGGTCATCTGCCTGACCCTCGCGGTGATACTCAGCACCATCTTCCGCTTTACGGCAGTGCGCTGGAGCCGGTGGCTGCTGCAGGAGTACCACGGAGAAGCCTTCTGGGAGTCGGCATGGCCGCTGCCGGCACTGTACGCGGCGTTTCTGGTGTTCTGTATGCCGAAGGAAATCGGCATCATCCTGATGAACCGCATCCGCATCATCGCGGTGCTGGCAGTGAGCATCTCGCTGCTGGGCATTTTTCTGCTGCTGTACGAGATGTACCGCGTGGCAAAGGAGTATGCCCGCAGCTCCCAGCTGGACCGCGAAAACCAGCTGCTGGCCGTGGAGTCCCGCCGCTATATGGAGCTGCGCAGCTATCTGGAACAGACCCGCCACCTGCGGCACGATTTCCGCCAGCACCTGCATGTGATCTCCGGCCTGACCGAGGCCGGGCAGCTGGATGAACTGAAAAGCTACCTGAGCCAGTACGAGAGCGAACTCAGCGATGCCAGACCCACCCTGTGCGCCAACGCTGCGGTGGATGCGCTTGCCGGCCACTACGACTACGAGGCCCGGAAACAGGGCATCCAGATCGAATGGAAGCTGGAACTGCCCAAGCTTCTGCCCCTGCCGGAAGCCGACCTGTGCACCATTCTTGGCAACCTGCTGGAAAATGCGCTCCATGCCAGCCAGAAGCTGCCGCCGGAAGAACGGCAGATCAAGGTGCTGGCCCGGATGCTCAGCCCGGCCATGATGGGCCTGATGGTGGAGAACCGCTACGATGGCGTGCTGAAAAAGCAGGGCGGTGTTCTGCGCTCCACCAAGCATGACGGACAGGGCATCGGCCTTGTTTCCGTCGAAACTGCCGTGCACAGGTATCACGGCAATCTGACGGTGGAAACGGGCGGCAACGTTTTCCGGGCCAATGTGCTGCTGAACCTGTAAAATATTCCTGCCCCAAGGCACCGGCTTTTTTGTACAAGCCGGTGCCTTTTGATTGCACTTTTCCCGGGAAATCATTATACTTATTTATAAAAGAAAAGGCAGCAGAAAGCAAAACCGGCTGTTTCTTAAACTTTCCTAAGAAATCTTTCGTAGAAACTAAAACGTTCTGCTGGTATACTAAAATCGAATGACGGTACAAGGGGGAAGTGTGAATATGGCAGAACAGACGATCCTGATCGTGGAGGACGACCCGGATATCCGGGACGGTGTGCGCATCCTGCTGGCAGGCGAGGGCTACCACATTCTGGAGGCAGAGAACGGCCTGCGGGCATTGGAGCTGTTCGACCCGGAGGTGGATCTGGTCATTCTGGATATCATGATGCCGGGCATGAGCGGTCTGCGCGTGTGCGAAGAGCTGCGCAAGACCTCGGCGGTGCCCATTTTGTTCCTTACCGCAAAATCGCAGGAGTCGGACAAGCTGCTGGGCCTGACGGCGGGAGGCGACGACTATCTGGCAAAGCCGTTCTCTTTTGCGGAGCTGAGCGCGCGGGTCAAGGCGCTGCTGCGCCGGTACTGCGTGTATCAGGGCAAGGATCAGGTGCATCACAAGCCGCACAACACCACGCTGGAGCTGCACGGTGTGCGCCTTGCACTGGACTGCAACCGTGTGTGGGTGGACGAGCGGGAAGTGGACCTGACCGAGACGGAATACAAAATTCTGCGGCTGCTCATGCAGAACCCGCAGCGCATCTTTTCCATTCAGGTCATTTATGAGACGGTGTGGAACGAGCCGTACTACTATGTTTCCAACGGCACAGTGATGGTGCATATCCGCAACCTGCGTATGAAGGTGGAGGACGACCCGCAGAAGCCCACCCGCATCTGCACTGTGTGGGGCAAGGGCTACCGCTTTGTTTCCGGAGAGGAAGGCGGTCTATGAAAAAGCAGAACGGCCTTGCAAAGCAGTTTATGGGCATGATCGCACTGGCGGCGCTGGAAAGCGTGCTGCTGCTCACGGTGTCGCAGGTGGTGCTTGCCAAGGGACTGCGCTTCTGGTTCAGCCGCACGGAGGTGCAGCAGCATGCCACCCAGAAACAGGTGCAGGAGCTGCAGAGCTATGTGACGGAACATCATCTTGCCAGCACGGATGTAAAGGAACTGACGGATTGGAGCCATAAGCGGCGTTATACCCTGCTGGAACTCTACCGGGGCCAGACGATGATCTACTCTTCGTTTGCACCCAAAGACGGGATGATCTCGTTTCTGCCGCAGAACGGCACATCGGATCAGAACCCGGGGGTCCTGGTGGATAAGACCGGCGTTTACGATTGGCTGCCCTGCTACACGCTCACCTTTGCAGACGGTGAGGTGAGCGCGATGCTCTACTACAACGGCTTCAATACCTATTACGGCACCGGGTGCGAAATTTTGCTTTCCCTGTGCATTTTATGGTGGTTTCCGGGCTTTTTCCTGCTGAACAGCCGTAAGATCGTGCGGTACGTGGTGCTGCTGAGCGAGGAGATCCAGGCCATGGAAGGCGGCGACCTCGACCACCCCATTACCATCCGCGGCAGCGATGAGATCACCACGCTGGCCTCCTGTCTGGACTCCATGCGGGTGACTTTGCGCCAGCAGCAGGAAGAGGAAGCACAGGCCGCTGCCAAGGTAAAGAATCTCATCACCGAGATGTCGCACGATCTGCGCACGCCGCTGACCACTCTGCTGCTGTATACAGAGATCTTGCAGTATCATAAGTACGAGACACCGGAACAGGCCGACAATTACCTGAACAAGATCGACGCGAAGGCCCGGCAGATCAAGCAGCTTTCGGATAACCTGTTTGAATATGCCCTTGTCACGCGGGATACGGTGGCCGTGCTGGACCCGCCGGCACATTTTTCCACTGTGTTTGAAGAGCCACTCACGGAAATGGTGGAAACGCTGCAGCAGCGCGGGTTTGCCTGCGCACTGGAACTGGGCGAGGAGGACGTGCTGCTCTCGGTCAGCGGGCAGTACGTGCGCCGCATTCTGGATAACATCACCTCGAATCTGGTCAAGTATGCCGACCCCTGCAGTGATATCCTTGTGCGCTTTGTGCAGGAAGAAGACAGGGCGGGCCTGTGCTTTGAGAACCGCGTCCTGCCGGTGCCCGCCTCCTCGGAGAGCACCAAGGTGGGACTGCCCAGCATTGAAACAATGATGGAAAAGATGCAGGGCATCTGTCGTATTGAACAGCCTGAAGGCATTTTCCGCATGACACTGCTGTTCCAGACCGTCAAAGAATGAAAAAGCAGAGAAGGCTTCCCGCTGAGGGAGGCCTTCTCTGCTTTTTCACACATTGTTGACTTCTCTTAAGTCATCTTAAGACTTTTTTGCCCAAAATCCTAAGAATCATCCTGTATACTTCCAGATATTGGCGGAGAAGATCCCGCCGCATGCAATACAGGAGGGGCGATACGATGCTGCGAAAGAAAAACAGCGAACCGGCACAGCAGCCGGATGCCCAGCAGGAACTGCTGGACTTTGAGAACCCGGCGGTGCAGCCGGGCAAAAAAGACCCGAAACAGTTTTTGAAGCGCAACTGGAAAAAGATCACTGCGGTGGTCTGCGTGGCGGCGGTGGCCGCTGCGGTGCTGCTGCCCAAAAACAGCAAAAAGGCTGTGCAGGCCAGCACCCAGTACATGGAGGCCGCACTGGAACGGCGGGACATCACCAACACCTTCAGCGGTTCCGGAACCATTTCCGCAGCTAACACCTATACGGTCAAGTCGCTGGTGAAGGGCACTGTGCTCACCGCAGATTTTGAGGTGGGCGATACCATCGAGAAGGGTACCGTGCTGTACACCATCGACAGTTCAGACGTTGCCACCAGTGTGGAAAAGGCCCAGCTTGCGCTGGAGCAGGCACAGCGCAGCTACGACGATACAGCCGATGCCCAGTACATCCGCAGCGTCATTGGCGGCACAGTGGCTTCCATCAAAGTCAAGGCCGGTGACTACGTGACCGCCGGGCAGGAGATCGCCACCGTGCGGGACGATTCCAGCCTGCTGCTCACGCTGGAATTCCCGGCAGCGGATGCTTCGGGGTTTGCCGTGGGTCAGGCTGCGGAGGTCATACTCAACGGTACCTTTGAGACCCTTTCCGGCACGGTGCAGGCCGTGGCCGGCACCGATACCATCAGCAGCGGCAATCTGCTGGTGCGCACCGTGACCATTGCCGTGAAGAATAATGGCAGCCTGACCACCGCACAGGCCGCATCCGCCACCATCAACGGTGTCAGCGCGCTGGCTTCGGCCCGGTTCGATTATCAGCACCAGCAGACCGTCACAGCCACCACCAGCGGCACGGTGGCTGCTGTGTGCGTCAAGGAAGGCACTGCCATTGAGGCCAACACGGCCATCGTGCAGCTTTCCGGCACCGAGCTGAGCAGGCAGGTACAGTCCGCTGCCGACAGCCTGCTCAACGCGCAGCTTTCCATGAGCGATACCCAAAAGCAGATGGAAAACTACACCATTACCTCGCCCATCAGCGGCACCGTGATCCAGAAGAATGTCAAGGCTGGTGACACTGTGGGCACCGATACTACAGCCAGCGAGACGCTGTGCACCATCTACGACCTGAGCTATCTGGAAATGACGCTGAATGTGGACGAACTGGAGATCCTCTCCATCAAGGAGGGTCAGACCGTCACCATTACGGCAGATGCCATTTCTGACCGTACCTTTACCGGCGTGGTCACCAGTGTTTCAGCTGCAGGAACCACCACCGGCGGCACCACTACCTACCCGGTGACCATCCGCATCGATGACACCGGCGACCTGCTGCCCGGCATGAACGCCACGGCCGAGATCGAGGTGAGCAGTGCGTCCAACGCCCTTGCCGTTCCCAACGGTTCCGTGGTGCGCGGCAATTATGTGCTGGTCACCAAGGATTCGCCCAGTGCTGCCAATGCCGTGCAGGATATGACCGCACCGGACGGCTATGTGTACGTCAAGATCACCACCGGCACCAGCGACAACGATTCGATCGAAGTGACCGGCGGCCTGCAGGAGGGCGACACCATCGCCTACGATGCCAATGCTGCTGAAAAGCAGAACGCCAGCGACAGCATGGAATTCATGGTGGGCCCGGGCGGCACCATCGCCTACGATGCCGACGCTGCTGAAAAACAGAACGCCAGCGGCAGCGGCGGGCACGGCGGAGGGAACGGAGGCCCCGGCGGCGGAGGCCCGGGAGGTGGCTTCTGATGAGTGCCCTTATTGAATTTGACAATGTGTGCAAGTATTACCAGATGGGCGATACCCTTGTAAAGGCTGCAGATCACATTTCGATGCAGATCAACAAGGGCGAGTTCGTGGCCATCGTGGGCCAGTCCGGTTCCGGCAAGTCTACCTGCATGAACATCATCGGCTGTCTGGATGTGCCTACGGCGGGCACCTATAAACTCAATGGCCGTGACGTGGGCAGAATGAGCCGCGACGAACTGGCCGAGATCCGCAACGAGCTGCTGGGCTTTATCTTTCAGCAGTACAACCTGCTGCCCAAGCTCAGCCTGATCGAAAACGTGGGGGTCCCGCTGGTGTATGCCGGAGTGCCGCGCGGAGAGCGCCGCCGCCGTGCCGCCGCCGCACTGGAGCGGGTGGGCCTTGGCGATAAGCTCCGGAACAAGCCCAACCAGCTTTCCGGCGGTCAGCAGCAGCGTGTTTCCATCGCGCGGGCACTGGCAGGCCGTCCGGCTGTCATTCTGGCCGACGAGCCTACCGGCGCACTGGACAGCCACACCGGCCGTGAAGTGCTGGGCATGCTGCAGGACCTGCACCGGCAGGGCAACACCGTGGTGCTTATCACCCACGACAACTCCATTGCCGTGCAGGCCCAGCGCATCATCCGGCTGGAGGACGGCCATGTGGTGTACGACGGCGATGCCCACGCACCCGAAGCCGTGGTGCAGCCCAATTATGTACCCAAGGCAGAACAGGAGGGGAGTGCATCATGATCTATGAGACCTTCCGTGAAGCCATCCAGAACATCTGGAGCAATAAGTTCCGCACCTTCCTCACCATGCTGGGCATTATCATCGGCGTGACGGCGGTCATCGTTATCGTGGGCCTTGGCAACGGCATGACCCAGAGCATCCAGTCCAGCTTTTCAGATCTCGGCACCAACATCATCAGCGTGCAGGTCATGGGTTACGGTTCCCGCTCTGTGAAAGTGGAGGATGTTTACAGCCTCGTGGATGCCCACCCGGACCTGTTCGAGGCGGTGTCGCCTACGGCCAGCATCAACGGGACCGTGAAGGTGGGTACCACCAGCTACAGCAACACCAGCGTCAAGGGCGTGAGCGAGAGCTATCTTGGAATGAGCGGCTGCACCGTCCGCGTCGGGCGCGGCATCAACTACGTGGATCTGACTGACAACAAGAAGATCTGCGTAGTGGGCGATTACATCAGCCGTGTGGCCTATGGCGGCAATGCCGTGGGCCAGACCATCAAAATCGGAGCGGAGAAGTATACCATTGTGGGAGTACTGGAAGCCAAGGTGACAGACACCTCGAATCAGGAGGGCAGCAGCGATGATATCGTTCTGCTGCCCTACACCACGGCACTGCGTGTTTCCCAAACCAGCACCGCCAGCTCCTACGCCGTCACTGTGACCAGTGAGGACAACATTTCCGAAGCGAAGACCGCACTGGAAGACGGCCTGCAGGAGCTGCTCAGCTCCGATAAGGGCTACATGGTCACCAGCATGAGCGAAATGCTGGATATGATGACCTCCATGGTGAACATGGTCGTCACTATCCTCACAGCCATTGCGGCCATCTCGCTGCTGGTGGGCGGCATCGGCATCATGAACATCATGATGGTGTCCGTCACCGAGCGCACCCGCGAGATCGGCATTCGCAAGGCGCTGGGTGCCAAGGAACGGGTCATTCTGGGCCTGTTCGTCACCGAAGCTGCCACCACCTCGGCGCTGGGCGGCATACTGGGCATCGGTCTGGGCTATCTGCTCTCGGCACTGGCAAACAAGATCCTGCCGCTGGTCATGTCCGATATGGAAATGACCGTGGCACCGTCTCTCAGCTCGGTGGCCGTGGCCTTTGGCATCTCGGTGGGCATCGGCGTGCTGTTCGGCTACCTGCCCGCAAAGCGCGCGGCACGGCTCAACCCCATCGAAGCGCTGCGTTACGATTAAGGAGGCAACTATGAAAAAACGATTCCTCGCACTGCTGCTGTCGGTGTGCATCGGCGTGTCCATGCTGGTGCTGCCCGCATCGGCAGCTGGCTCCAACACGGCGGTGCAGACGGCGGTAACGCTGGGCGCTTTCTCCACCGAGGAAGCTGCCGGGCTGAGCACGCCGCTCACCCGTGGGCAGCTGGCAAAGCTGCTGGTGGCCTTTTCCGCCTACCACGATAACGCCAATACGCAGGGCAGCATCGGCACTCTGTATACTGATGTGAACGGCAGCAGCGCTTATGCGCCCTATATCCGCATTGCAGTGCAGCAGGGCTGGATGAGCGGCTATACCGATGGCTCCTTCCGCCCGAATCAGACCGTGACGCTGGAAGAAGCCTGCACCGCCGCTCTGACCCTGCTGGGCTATGATGTGACGACCCTGACCGGCGGCTTCCCCGCAGCACAGCTGAACAAGGCAAACGCCATCGGACTGCGTGCAAATCTGAGCCGCACCCAGGGTCAGGCCATGACCATGGAAGACGGAGCCATCCTGCTGTACAACGCCCTCACCGCAAACACGGCCAGCGGCAGTGTGTACGGTACCACCCTTGGCTTTACGGTGACGAATGGTCAGGTGGATGTTTCGTCCATCCTGCTCAGCAATCTGGAAGGCCCCTTTGTGGCATCGGAAGGCGAAAGCCTGCCCTTTGAGCCGGAGGCCGTTTACTGCAACGACAGCGTGAGCACCAACGCCCAGCTGTCCGCTTATGATGTGTACTATTATAATGCCCGTGCAAAGACCGTGTGGGTCTACACCCGCAAGGCGGCAGGCCGCATCACGGCGGTGTCGCCCAGCGCCAGTGCACCCACATCTGTTACCGTGGCTGGCACCAGCTACACCATTGCAAGCTCCTCGGCAGCAGCCCAGCTGTCCAGCCTGAACGGCGGCGGCGTGGGTCAGGTAGTCACCCTGCTGCTGGGCATGAACAACGAAGCCGTTGCCGTGCTGACCGGTGATGCCGCAGACGAAGTGTTCTACGGCGTAGTGCAGACGGCCACCCGCAGCCTTGTGGAAGAAAACGGCGCGGACGTGCAGCAGAAGGTGGAAGTGAAGTGCACCGACGGCATCACCCGCACAGTGAGCGTGGCCAAGGACCTGAACTACCCGGCCGGCTGGATGGTGAAAATCACCGTGAACGCCGACGGCGAGCAGGTGGATGCCATTGGTAAAAAGGGCACTTCCGGTACGATCAATGCAGACGGTACCGCTCTGGGCGAAACAGCCCTTGCGGACGGCGTGGAAATTCTGGATACGACTTCGGAGGGTGTGGCTGGGACGGTAAGTCCCAGCCGCCTATCGGGGGTAACACTTTCGGATGCCGATGTGCGCTACTATACCACCAATGAGAACGGTCAGATCGATCGCCTGATCCTGAACGATGTCACGGGTGATCTGTGGACTTACGGCGTGCTGGACGACGTGAAAAACCTCATCAACAATGTCACCTCTTCCAGCAGCACCACATCCACCGGCACGACGACCGGTACCACCACAAGCACCTCTTCCAGCACCGATGCAGCTTCCATCGCAGGCGATGTGGCCGAGATCGTGCTGCCCAGCACCGGCGACCTTTTGTGGGGCCTTGTGGACGGAAGCATCGGCAGCAGTGTGTGGGAAAGCGTGACCGGCAGCACCGACAAGCTGGCAAGCTATCTGCTCAAGTTGGGCGCAGCTAACACCAGCGGCGGTCTGAGCACTGTGCTCAACTATCTGGGAAGCGGTGCAGATTACGTGTGCTACGTGAACGGCAAGCAGACGACCTACAAGACCAGCACCAAGTACCCGGTGCTGGCGGGCGGCATTGCTGTGGGCATCAGCACTTCCGGCAAGGTCAAGTCCATGCGGCAGCTGATGCCTGCCGTGATCGACAAGGTGGGCGCGGCCTCGGTGATGAGCGGCGGCAAGAAGTACGAGACTGCCGACGATATGCAGGTGTATCTGTGGTATAAGGGTACCTACTATCCCACCACCCTTTCGCAGGTGAACGGCGAGGACTACACCCTCATTGGCTGGTTTGATAACGACGGCCGCGCAGCAGGCAGCAAGATCCGCGTGCTGATCGCGGTCAGGAAAAACTGAATCCGGCCCGGCCCTCCCCCGACGGGAGGGCTTTTTGCTGTCCGCACGACGCATACGGTCAAGTTGAAAAATGAATAAAATTTGCACATAGAATGAGATGTTTTTAGGCTGAATGAGCAAAGAATCGAAAGAAGCCCCATAATCATATTGACATAATGGGTAATGGGGTGTAAACTACGTGCATCGGGTCGAGCAAATCTGAAAATTGAGATCATTCAGGGAGGAAACGGCTATGATGTGTTGTTGCGCAATGTGTTGTTGTACCGCAAACGCTTCCCGGACCGGCCGCCCTGCAGTATGGTATGCCGTGTGAGCATATCTGCATATTCTGTGTGGGAACACGCAGAAGGATCTGTCGCTGATCGCCTGGGAGCTTACTTGAAGAGGGAGCTTCCGGGCGTTTTGTTTTGACCCGCAAATCAGGATACAAGGGAGGAATCCGGCAATGGACTGGAATGCGATCCAGCAATATTTGCCGCTCTACCAGAAAGCCGCTGTACTTACCGTGCGGCTGGGCGTTGCAGGCATCATTTTTGCCATCATCATTGGCCTTGCCTGCGCAGTGATCCAGTATGACAAGGTGCCCGTTCTGCGGCAGATCGTGGGTGTCTACATCCAGCTGTCCCGCAACACACCGCTGCTGGTGCAGCTGTTCTTCATTTATTATGGCCTGCCCAAGGTGGGCATCCGCACCAATGCCGAGATCTGCGGCATTGCCGGTCTGGCGTTTCTGGGCGGCAGCTACATGGCCGAAGCGTTCCGCAGCGGTCTGGAAGCCATTGAGCCGATTCAGACGGAAAGCGCCTACAGCCTTGGCATGGATCGCTGGCAGACCATGCGCTACATCATTCTGCCGCAGGCCATGTCCACCAGTATGCCGGCTTTCATGGCAAATGTGATCTTCCTGCTCAAGGAGACCAGCGTGTTCAGCGCCATCAGCCTGATGGACCTGATGTTCACGGCCAAGGATCTCATCGGCATGTATTCCAAGACCATCGAATGTCTGTTCCTGCTGGTGGTGTTCTACCTTATCATTCTGCTGCCGGTGTCCATTGTGGGCAGCCTGATCGAAAGGAGGCTGCGCTATGCTGGATTTGGGTCTTGATGTCCTGTTCAAGGGCAAAAACATGGCCCGCCTGCTGGGCGGCCTTGGCGTTGCACTCAAGATCAGTGCCGTCTCGGTGATCATCAGCCTGCCGCTGGGCATCCTGCTGGGCGTGCTCATGACCTCCCGCAACCCCGTTATCAAGGCGGTTCTGCGGCTTTATCTGGAGTTCGTCCGCATCATGCCGCAGATGGTGCTGCTGTTCCTCGTTTACTTCGGCACCACCCGTGCCTTTGGGTGGAACCTTTCCGGCGAGATGGCATCCATCATCGTGTTTGTGCTGTGGGGCACCGCAGAAATGAGCGACCTTGTGCGCGGTGCGCTGATCGCCATTCCGAAGCACCAGTATGAGAGTGCCGAGGCCCTTGGCATGAGCCGGGCGCAGACTTATTGGTACATCATCATTCCGCAGACGGTGCGCCGCCTGATCCCGCTGTCCATCAACCTGATTACCCGCATGATCAAGACCACCAGCCTTGTGCTGATGATCGGTGTTGTGGAAGTGATCAAGGTAGCACAGCAGATCATCGAGGCCAACCGCACCGCCAGCCCCAACGCAGCGTTTGGCATTTATCTCACGGTTTTCGTGTTATATTTCTTCGTATGCTGGCCTATCAGTCTGCTGGCATCCTATCTCGAAAAGAAATGGAAGTGACCGTACATGGCAGAACCTATTTTGACTGTTGAACATCTGATCAAGGCCTATGGCGAGACCCCCGTGCTGGATGATATCAGCTTTGCTGTCAAGCCCGGTGAGGTCATCGTGGTAGTCGGCCCTTCGGGCTGCGGCAAAAGCACGCTGCTGCGCTGCCTGAACGGCCTGGAGCCCACCCAGAGCGGCCGGGTGCGGCTGGGCAATGAGACCGTTGCCTACGGCGGTAAAAATCTGACCCAGCTGCGCCAGCGCATCGGCATGGTGTTCCAGAGCTACGAGCTGTTCCCGCACATGACGGTGCTGGACAATGTGCTTCTGGCACCCACCAAGGTGCAGAAGCGCCCCAAAGCGGAAGTGCAGCAGGAGGCCGAAGCTCTGCTGGACCGCGTGGGACTGCTTGCCAAGAAAAACAGCTACCCGCGTGAGCTTTCCGGCGGACAGAAGCAGCGCGTTGCCATCGTGCGCGCACTGTGTATGCACCCGGAGATCCTTCTGTTTGATGAAGTGACCGCTGCCCTTGATCCGGAAATGGTGCGCGAGGTGCTGGACGTTATGCTGGACCTTGCCAAGCAGGGCAAGACCATGATCATCGTCACCCACGAAATGCAGTTTGCCCGCGCCATTGCCAACCGCGTCATCTTTCTGGATGGCGGCAAGATCGTGGAAGAAGCTGCACCGGCCGAGTTCTTTGACCGGCCCAAGACCGAGCGCGCGCAGCGCTTCCTGCGCACCTTCACGTTTGATGCTGTGAAATGAGTCACAGATCAAGATAAAGACTGCGGGGGTTCCGCAGCCAATGGGAAAGATTTTGTAAAGGAGAATCCATTATGAAACGGTCTAAAATTTCTCGTCGTTCCTTCCTGCTGGGTCTGGGCGCAGCATCCGCTGCTGCCGTTCTGACCGCATGCGGCGGCTCTTCTTCTGCTTCCACCGCAACTGCAGCATCTGGCAGCGCAGCATCCGGCAGCAGCGTGGTCTACCGCACGCTGGATCAGATCAAGGAGTCCGGCACCATCAACATCGGTGTCTTCTCCGACAAGAACCCGTTCGGCTACGTGGATGAGAACGGCGAGTATCAGGGCTATGATGTCTACTTTGCCCGCCGTCTGGGCGAGGATCTGGGCGTAGAGATCAACTTTGTTTCTACCGAGGCTGCCAACCGTATCGAGTATCTGCAGACCGGCAAGGTGGATGTGATCTTGGCAAACTTCACCGTGACCCCCGAGCGCGCAGAGGAAGTGGATTTCGCTCTGCCGTACATGAACGTTGCACTGGGCGTCATTTCTCCGGACAGCAACGTTATCACCACTCTGGACAACTGGAACGCTGACGATCAGATGATCGTCATTTCCGGCACCACTGCTGAGACCTACCTGACCAAGGAGTACCCCAATATTCCGCTGCAGAAGTACGATTCCTATGCAACGGCCAAGAATGCACTGGAGAACGGCAACGGCGTGGCATGGGCCAACGATAACACCGAGGTCATTGCATTTGCAAAGCAGAACACCGGCTACACGGTCGGCATTCCCTCTCTGGGCAGTCAGGACACCATTGCTCCCGCTGTGAGCCAGGGCAACACCACCGTTCTAGATTGGCTGAACGAGGAGATCAAGACTCTGGGCGAGGAGAACTTCTTCCACAAGGACTATGAGGAGACTCTGGTGGATACCTACGGCACCGACTTCGAGGACGAGCTGGTGGTCGAGGGCGGCGAGACCGCTGCCAGCGAGGCAGCAGCTTCTGAGGCTGCTGCTTCCGAAGTAGCTTCCAGCGCAGCCGCACAGTAAATAAAAACACCGAGCGGGCAGGAGAGGGCTGAACCTTTCCTGCCCGTTTTTGCATTGCACCATCTGCCGGAACGTGCTATACTGAAACAAAACAACTCTTGTCCGAAAAAATTGAAAAAGAGAGGATGTTCCCAATGAAACGTGCCTATACGAACGGGATCCTGCTGGATGGCACCGAGCAGATGCAGCCGGCAGCGCACAAAATCCTACTGACCGAGGATGATAAGATCATTGCCATTGTCGATGAGGGCGTGGATCTGGACGGTTATGAGGTCATCGATCTGCACGGAGGCTATCTGTGCCCGGGCCTGATCAACCTGCATGTGCATCTGGCAGGCAACGGCAAGCCCAGCGCAAAGCCGCGGGATAATGCTGCGCTGGTGCGCAAAATTCTGAGCAATGGCCCGACCCGTGCGGTGGCCTACAGGCTGGTATGCAGCTACGCGAAGCTGGAACTGCTGGGTGGCGTGACTACCATCCGCACCGTGGGCGGCATTGCAGATTTTGACACCCGCTGCCGTGATGATGCCGCTGCAGGCAGACTGCTGGCACCGCGCATCCTTGCTGCCAACGAAGGCATTTCGGTGCCGGGCGGACATATGGCAGGCTCGGTGGCAGTTGCGGCCCATAACAATGCCGAAGCATTGGCTCAGCTCAAAAAGGCCAGCGGACAGAAGGTGGATCTTGTCAAGCTGATGATCACCGGCGGCGTGCTGGATGCCACCGAAAAGGGAACCCCCGGCGAGCTGAAAATGAAGCCGGAAATGGTCAAAGCCGTCTGCGACGAGGCCCACAAGCTGGGCTATACCGTGGCGGCACACACCGAGTCGCCAGAAGGCGTAAAGGTGGCGCTGGAAAACGGCGTGGATTCCATTGAGCACGGCGCAAAGATGGATGATGAGACCATCCGGCTTTACAAGGAGCGGGGAGCCTTTGTGTGCACCACCATCTCCCCGGCGCTGCCCTACGCACTGTTTGATACGGCGGTTTCCGGTGCTTCGGAAAGGGACCAGTATAACGGCAAGATCGTGTTTGACGGTGTGGTGGAAAGCGCAAAGACCGCCCTTGCCAACGGCATCCCGGTGGGATTAGGCAATGATGTGGGCTGCCCCTACATCACCCAGTATGATTTCTGGAGGGAGCTGTGCTATTTCCATAAGTATTGCGGTGTGAGCAATCGGTTTGCCCTCTACACGGCGACCCTGCGCAATGCTCAGCTGGCCGGAGTAGGAGACGTGACCGGTTCCATTGAGCCGGGCAAGAGCGCAGATTTTATTGTGACAAAGCACAACCCGCTGGAAGACCTGCGTGCGCTGCAGCATCTGGAACTGGTGGTCTGCCGCGGCCATGTGATCAAAAAGCCGAACCCCAAGCGGAACAAAACGGTGGATGCCCTGCTGGACCCGTACCTCGAATAATACTGAAAAAGCAAGGAGAGACGATCGGTCTTTCCTTGCTTTTTCGTTCACATGCCCGCCATCACGGCCATGATGCTTTGCCAGCTCTTGTTGCGGGCAGCGGGCACAGTGGTGCGGCGGCGTGCGGGTGCAGAGCCGGAAGAGGCCGTATTCATGGCGGTCATCGGCACCGACGGATGAAAGAACACGGCTGTATCAGCGGCCAGCCACTGGGCGGCAAGGCGGGCTGCCTGCGGGTCGGCCTGCAGGGTGCGGCGCTCGGCACCGGCCAGATGATCCGCCAGCCAGTAGAGGATGGCACCCAGCGGCAGGCTGGGCAGAACATCCTGACTCCAGTAGGTCCAGCGGGCACCGGCCCCTACAAAACTCTCCACGGTAATAACGGCACCGGTGCGGGCGTTCTGCGGGATGCTGCCCTGATAATCGATACCGGCGCACTGGCGAAGCTCGGCGGTGATGCGCTGGGTGCGGGCCAGATCCAGCCTGTCCTCACGGCAGTAGGCGCGGAAATCGGTCTCGTCGATCAGGCCGTCGGCGCTGGAAGGGAAGCGGCCCACCAGCTGGCCATCGGCGTTGTGGCACAGCTGCCAGCCCTTGCGGAACAGCTGGAAGTTCAGGCAGCGGCGACCCATGGTGGAGTAGCACAGAATGGAGGTGCTCTCACCGGGCAGCTGCTTCAGCTCCAGGCAGGCATCGTTGCCGCAGGTGTCCTGCAGCTTTACCGTTAACAGCAGCTGCGCACCGGGGTGCTGAGCTGACATAGCGTTGTGCATGGCATCAAAATAACGGTTGGCATCCATGATCGGTTCCCTCCTGAAACTATAACACAGCAGTTCGTTGTATAACGGGTGGGCACTGCGCCAAACGACCCGGTGCACAGCAGGCGGCTTACGCAGGAATGTTTTATTGACTGAACATAGTATAGCATACTTTGCAACAAAAAACAACTATAAGTTTGCAGAAAAACAAAATATTTCCGCGCATCCTGCAACAGTGACCCGAAACATGGTTGTTACAAGAGTGAATCAGTTGTGTCCTGTATCAAAAACAGCCCACAGACGGCAAGGCCAAAGCCTCCCATCTGTGGGCTGTTCTGGTAAAATATGGTTCAATCGCCCAGTTCACGAATCTCGTTCTGGATCAGCCGCCCGGCCGCGCGGGCCAGTTGGTCCATGCCGCGGATACGGGCCATGTTTTTGCCGTAGATCTGTGCAGCGGCACCGGCAGAGCTGTCCTCACCCATGAACACAGCCGACACCCGGATGCCCATGCGCTGCAGCGCACGCACCTGCGCGGCAGTGTCAGCCACACCGGCAGCGTCCTCGTAACCGCAGCCCAGCGGGTTTTCTGCACTGGGCGGGATGCGGCGGCTGTCGTTGGGCGAAGCGTCCGTCAGCACGATGAGCAGATGCCGCGGTGCAGGGCCGGGCGCATACTGCAAAAGGTCGCCTGCGGCCCGCAGGGCAAGGCCGTCACGGTTCCAGCCGGAAGCAAAATATCGGTTGATGTTCTGCAGGTTTTTGTCTGCAAAGCCTTTGAGCACACGCAGTACGGTGTAGCCCCGCAGGCTGCTGAAGCTGGACACCCGCACCGGGATACCGCAGGCCGCAAGGCTCTGGGCCAAAATGGACCCTTGAGCCGCGATCACTTCCTGACAGTGCAGGCGGGAAGCGGATGCGTCCAATAAAAGGTCTACCGTAAAAGAGGGCTGGTTCTCTTCCTCGGCACACAAAAACACCCGGTCATCGTTCAAAAGTGGTGCGCGCCAGATGCGCCCAGCGTTCAGGTTGCCACTGCGGGCAACACGGGCGTTGGGCTGCTGGTGCACAAGGATGCAGTTGCGGATCTGCTCGGTAAGCCGCAGCACCACACTGCGGTGCAGTTCCCGATTTTTGGCGTAATAAGCGCGGTTGCGGTCAGCCTGCAGTTCAGCCTGCTCAGCCAGATGTTTTGCTTCCGGGGTGGGGGCCTGTTCCGGACTGGGCACACCGGCACTGAACCACAAATGGCACCCCAGATGGTCGCCCACGCAAAGCTCCTGCTCAGCCTTGCGCAGCCGTTCCGGCGGGTAGAGAGAGCGGCCGAAGCAGCTTTCGATGTAGGCTCTGTCCTGCGCGGCATCCTGCTTCAGGGTGATGTGGGCCCGGCGCTTGTCCACCGCCAGCCCGCTGCCCACAGCATCCACGGAGCTTGAGTGCTCCACGGTCACACGGTCGGTCTTGATCATCTGGGTGGGCATGGCTTTGGTGGCAAGCTTTGCCAGCAGGCCGTCCAGATGTAGATGCAAAGCTGCTCTCTGGTGCACAGTGCCGTCGAACAGGTTGAATTTTGCGTAGATCGATAAAATTTCGGCTTTCAGCTGTTCCGCTGCCGGCGCTTTTTCCGGGGAAAGAGCCGCAGCGAGGCCGGACTCATAAGGGGTCATCACCGGGTCGGCACGGCCCAGTACACGCCGCCAGCGTGCGGCCTGCATGGTGTACACCAGCTGATTTTTTGCCATCCACTCCTGCCGCGAAAGCTTGTACTGGATGGCAAAGAAATAATCTGCATGGGCATGGCGCAGTGCTTCCAGAACCGGGCGGCGGGGCAGCTCCAGCCGATAGGCTGCATTTTCCAGATACAGCCATGTCATGTCGTCCAGCATGGTCTGCCGCAGATCACCGTCCCATGCATCAAAGATGCTGCGGATCAGCGCGTCACCGTAATATTTATGGATGAGGCCCACGACCGTGTTCATGTAAAAATCGGTGGTGCCGTCGGTATAGCGGGCCAGAAACAGCGGCTCAAAGCCATAGGCTCCTGCAGCAGCCCAGACCTGATTGGCCGCACGCCGCTCCTGCGCGGTGTAACTCTGGGCTTCCATCAGCCAAAGAGCTTGGCGGCATCCAGCTTGGCCGGAATGCGCGCTGCGATCACATCACGGATCAGGCCCTGCTCGTAGGAGTCAAAGGCCTTGTTGGTGATGCCCATATCCAGTGCCGCGCCTGCCGGGATGCCGCGCCGGATCAGCCGCAGGGCATCCAGCATGCCGCGCAGGTCCAGCGCCTTGGTGGAAATTTCTGCACTGTCGCACTTTTTCTGCAGGTCAAGGAACAACAGTGCAAACTGGCGCACATACTTGGAAGCAAGATCGGGGAACTGCGTCCGCAGCAGCTTTTCCAGATCGTCCTGCGTAATGGTGGGCATCTGGATGACCACGAAACGGGAGGTGAGGGCCTCGTTCAGCTCACGGGTGCCGGCATAACCGTAGTTCATGGTGGCAATAAAGCGGGTCTCCTCCGCCAGCGGGATGCGGTCGTAGCCGGGCACATCGATGGCGCGGCGGAAGTCCAGCACCGCGTGCAGCACGGCCAGCGCTTCGTTTTTGGCCATGTTGATCTCATCCAGCACACCAAAGCCGCCGCACTGGGCGCAACGGTATACCGGGCCGGGCCGGAACACCACCTGACCGTCCGCAAAAGTGTCCATGCCAATGAGGGACGCTGCGTCCATGTTCACATGGAAGGAGATGTCCCATGCGGGACGGCCAAAGGCGGCGGCAAGGTTCTCGGCCAGCACGTTTTTGCCGGTGGCTTTTCCGCCTGCCAGCAGCAGGTTTTCGCCGCAGAGCAGCGCCGCCAGCGCCTGCTCCCACACCTGTTTGCCGTAGTAGGTAAAGGCAGGGGAAGGAATGCGCGGGCGCAGTGCGTCCGGCAGGGCGTGGGCGGCGCGGTACTGCTGGACTGCTTCCAGCAGAGCGGGGTCTACCCCTTCCTGCTGCAGAGTTTCAAGGAGATCAGACATTTGTACAAACACCTCGATTTTGCCGGTTGTCTGGCACAAACCGGCTGTTCAGCTTTATCATAGCACAATCGTGGGGATTTGTGTAGGGGGCGGGTGGCGAAAAAATGGCAAAGAGAGGCGGCCCCAAACAGGGACCGCCTCTCTTCATGAAGAAAGAAGAAATGGAAAAACGCTTAAGTTGTGCCGGAAAACCGCGCTGGATCAGGCGTTATCCAGACCCGCCATCTGCTTGACGGCCTTCATGGCGAAGGTCAGGGTGCGGCCCATGGCCACACCAGCCATCAGGCAGGGGTAGTTGTTGGCAAAGAAGCTGCCGGACATATCACCGGTGATATACAGGCCCTCCATGGGCTGGTTATTGGTGTCTAGCGCCTGACCCTTTTCGTTGATGGCAATGCCCTGCTCGGTGGTCAGCAGAGAGGCACCCAGCCAGCAGCCATAGAAGGGCGCAGTGCGGATGGCACTCAGGCGGTAAGCGGGCTTGCCGAAATCCTCGTCGTTCTGCTTGTCGTATAGCTCATTGTAGCGCTCTACGGTAGCAAGGAAGGTGTCCTTGGCAGCACCGGTAAAGCCCATCTTGTCAGCCAGCTCGTCCAGCGTATCGCACTTGAACAATGCACCGGCCTCAATAGCCTCGTCCATCTTACCCTGAATGTACTTCTCGCCGCCGTTGCGGGTCTGGGCAGAGCAGCCGATGGTGTGGAAACGTTTTGCGTCCTCCAGAATGTTGGCATCGCAGATCTGTGCGTAGACGCGGCCCGGCTGGTGGGCAGCAGCGTAGACGATATCGTTGTAGGGGCAGCTCTCGTTGGCAAAGCGTTCGCCGTTGCGGTTCACCTTCAGGAAGGGCTGGGTACCGGGGTTGTACTGGCGGATCTTGCCGGGGAAGGCCTTGCCGCCAAAGGCGGTGTCGCTGTCCACATAGCCGCCATCCACGCCGGGGGCAACAACGCCGCGGTCAAACAGCATGGGAGCGGCTTCCTTGTCCAGATTGGCACCGGCCCACACAGCAGCGCGGATGCCGTAGCCCTTGTCGGCGGGGGAGTAGGAGCAGGCGGTGGTCACGCTGGTGCCCAGCGGGTCCAGCTGCTCCATCATGTAGGGGTTGCCGGGGAAACCGCCGCAGGCCAGCAACACGCCCTTGTTGGCGTTGTAGCGGATAAAGTGGTCATCTTCGGTGCTCTGGGCGATGATGCCGGTAATGCGGCCCTCGCTGTTCTTTTCCAGCTTGGCCAGACTGGTCTTGAAGTCCACATCGTAGCCCAGCTCCTGAATGTACTGCAGCAGCAGCTCGTTGCGGGCAGCACCGCTGCTGCGGTCGTAGGTGTACTCGATCTCAGGGTACATGAAATCGGTGTTATGCTCGGCGTTCTCTGCGGGCCACTTGGCCTCGTCACCATAGGTGTAGATCATGTTCACGCCGTACTTCTCGGTCATGATCTCGCGTACAAAACCGATCATCTCGGCGGACTCGTTGATCCAGGTCTTGACAACGCGCTGGTCGCACTTGCCGGAGGCGTAGCGGGAGATCTCGCTCAGAAGCTTGGCGCGGTCCATCTGGATGCCCTGCTCCTGTGCACCAAAGCCATCGACAGCACCCACCCAGTGGCGGGTGTCCTGCACGTTGGCGTTCTGCTCAATGACACGGAAGTTCAAGCCATTCTTGGCAGCATAGGCGGCAGCAAACATACCGCCGTTGCCTGCACCCACAATGAGAATGTCGGTGTCTACGGTCTCGGTGATGGCAGCCTCGTCGATATCGGGTTCTTTGCCCAGCCAGTCGTTTGCGTCGCCTGTGGGCAGCTGCACGCTGGACACCACAGCCTCACCCTTTGCCTGTGCATAGCAGCTCTTGGCGGCCTTCATCACAGCATCGGAGGTGATGGTAGAGCCGGAAACGCCGTCGATTTCGGCAGAACCCGCAGAAAGCAGCTGCTCACGCAGCTCATCGGCAGCGGCAGCGCCGAAAGAAGCGGTCTCGCCGGAGGTGTCCACCACCACATCGGTGACAGCGCTGTCGGAGAAGGTCATGGTGACCTTGACGGTGGAGGAGATGCCCTCGGCGGTGCCCTCGTAGGTGCCGGGAATGTACTGACCGACAGCACCGGAGGCAGTGGAGCTGGAGGCGGAATTGCAGGCAGCCAGTGCGCCGGCAGTGACACCGCTCATGGCGGCGGCAGCAGCGATCTTCAGAAAGCCCTTGCGGGAGATCTTATTCATAGGTACGCTCTCTTTCTCTTTTCTCTTCTTGTTTTCTTCTCATCACGCAGCAAGGTAAAAACCACTTTGCTGAATCTTTAACAATTGTATCGTAGAGCGGCACACTTTACAATTCAAATTTGTTATATTATAATTTAGCAAACCCTAATGTAAGAAGGTGAGGACGCACAGATGAACCAGAGTGCACTGGAAGGATTTGTGAAGATCGTAGAGATGGACAGCTTTTCGGCAGCGGCAGAGGCGCTGTATCTTTCGCAGTCGGCACTTTCGCAGCAGATCCGCACATTGGAAGGACAGCTGCAATTTGAACTGTTTCAGCATGTGCCGCGTCGGGTGATCCTTACCCCGGCAGGCCGGGACTTTTACCCCAAGGCAAAGCAGTTGACGGCCCTGTATCAGGAGGCAGTGCGCCATGCCCGTGCGGTGCAGCAGCAGGCAAACCCACCGGAAAGGCATCTGCAGATCGCCGGTTGTCACGAGGCGATGCGGATGTTCGTGTATGATGTGTTTTCCCTCACCAGTGACCTGTGCCTGCAATACACGCCCATTCTGGGAAAGTGCGCCAACCGCAGCGAAATCTGGCGCAGCCTGAAAAAAGGGGAGATGGATCTTTCCTTTCAGCTGGAAAGTGCAGAGTTCTACGCGCAGGGGCTTACCTTTATGCCGCTGTTCTATGTGCCGGAGCTTTGCATCCCCATCCACCCGCCTGCCGATATGCCGGTGGGCAGGCTGACCTTGGAGCAGGCGCTGCAATACCGCTGGCTGCCCATCAAGGAGATGTACCAGACTGTCTACGAGACAAGTCTGCTGCAGGAGGGGATGGAACGCGGGGTGGAGTTTACGCCGGTGGGCGGCATCCGCAGTGCGCCTTATGGGGACCCGGCGCTCAAGATGGTCCCGGCGGTCTACTATCGCAGACCGGATCTCAGCTTTGTGCGGGTGCTGGACTGGGACAGGGGACACCGCTTTGGCATCGTGCTGGGGCAAAAACGCGAAGATCCGGTGGTAATGGCCTATGCCCGCGCGTTACAGCAGCAGCTGCCGTCCCTCTCGGAAAAGCTGTTCGGCCTGAAGCTGGAAGCGATTCAGGAATAAAAAAGAAACACCGCCCGGCGGTTCTCAGTTCGGAGAACTGCCGGGCGGTGTTGATAAGGGAATCATTCAAAAAGGGAAAAGTTCTTTACTCCACCACGTCCTCGAACTGGCTGTTGTACAGGTCGGCGTAGAAGCCGCCAGCTTCGATCAGCTGGTCGTGGGTGCCCTGCTCCACAATGTCGCCATCTCGCATCACAAGGATGAGGTCGGCGTCCCGGATGGTGGAAAGACGGTGGGCGATCACAAAGCTGGTGCGGCCCTCCATCAGGCGGTCCATGGCGGTCTGGATGCGCTGCTCGGTACGGGTATCCACGCTGCTGGTGGCCTCGTCCAAAATCAGGATGCGGTTATCTGCCAGAATGGTGCGGGCGATGGTGAGCAGCTGCTTCTGGCCCTGACTCACGTTGGAAGCGTCTTCGTTCAGCTCCATCTGGTAGCCGCCGGGCAGGGTGCGGATGAAGTGGTCGGCGTTGGCAGCCTTGGCGGCGGCAATCACTTCTTCGTCGGTAGCATCCAGACGGCCATAGCGGATGTTCTCCATGATGGTGCCCTTGAACAGCCATGTGTCCTGCAGCACCATGCCGAAGCCCTCGCGCAGAGCGCTGCGGTCAAAGTCACGCACATCGTGGCCATTCAGGGTGATGAAACCAGAATCCACATCATAGAAGCGCATGAGCAGCTTGACCATGGTGGTCTTGCCTGCGCCGGTGGGGCCGACGATGGCCACCTTCTGGCCGGGCTTGACCTCGCAGCTGAAATCGTGGATGACGGTCTTTTCGGGCGTATAGCCGAAGCGGACATGGCTGAATGTCACCTGACCGTTGATACAGCCAGGGTCGGCCCGGCGGGCCGGGTCTGCCTGCTGATCCTCTTCCGGCTCGTTCAGAAACTCGAACACCCGCTCAGCGGCAGCGGCCATGCTCTGCAGCATGTTGGACACCTGAGAAAGCTGCTGGATGGGCTGGGTGAAGTTCTTGACGTACTGGATGAAGGCCTGAATGTCACCGATGGTAATGGTGCCGTTTGCCGCAAAAATGCTGCCCACGATGGCCACTGCCACGTAGCCCAGATTGCCCACAAAGTTCATAATGGGCATCATCAGGCCGGAGAGAAACTGACTCTTCCATGCGGATTCGTACAGCTTATCGTTGGCGGCGTTGAAGTCGTTCAGCACCACGGACTCGCGGTTGAAGGCTTTGACCACGTTGTGGCCGGAGTAGACTTCTTCCACCTGACCGTTCACAACGCCCAGAATGGCCTGCTGGGCCTTGAAGTATTTCTGGCTGAACTTGACCACGATGAGCACCAGCACCAGCGACACCGGCAGGATCAGCAGGGCGATCAGGGTCATCTTCGGGCTGATGGACAGCATCATGACCAGCACGCCGATCATGGTAGTCACACTGGTGATGAGCTGGGTGATGCTCTGGTTCAGGCTCTGGCCCAGCGTGTCCACATCGTTGGTGATGCGGGACAGCACCTCGCCCACGGTGCGCTTTTCAAAATAGGCAAGGGGCAGGCGGTTGATCTTTTCGCTGATCTGGCGGCGGAAGTCGTAGCACACCTTCTGCGAAAGACCGGTCATCAGCCAGCCCTGAATAAAGCTGAAGGCGCTGCTCAGCAGGTACATGCCCAGCAAAAACAGCAGGATGCGGCCGATATACACAAAGTCGATGCTGCCGGTGCCGCGCAGCTTGGCGATCCAGCCGGTGGCAAGAGCCGTGGTGGCCTTTGCCAGCACCTTGGGGCCTGCAATGTTGAAGATGGTAGAAAGAATGGCAAATACAATGGCGGTAACGAGCGAAAGGCGGTAGCGGCCAAGGGTGCGCACAAGCTGCAGCAGGGTGCCCTTGAAGTCCTTGGCGCGTTCGGTCGTCATGCGTCCGGGTCTTGGCATATCACTCACCCTCCTTTTCAGTATTCAGAGATTCGAGGGCCAGCTCCTTCTGGCTCAGTTGGCTGCGGGCGATCTCCTGATACTCCGGGCAGGAAACCATCAGCTGGGCATGGGTGCCCTTGCCCACCAGACGGCCTTCGTCCAGCACCAGGATCTGGTTTGCGTGCAGCACAGTGGAGATGCGCTGTGCCACAATGATAACGGTAGCGTTATCGGTCTGGGCTTTCAGTGCACGGCGCAGGGCAACATCGGTCTTAAAGTCGAGGGCAGAAAAGCTGTCGTCGAACAGATAAATTTTGGGGTCCTTGGCAATGGCGCGTGCAATGGAAAGGCGCTGCTTCTGGCCGCCGGACACATTGGAGCCGCCCTGCGCAATGGGGCTTTGGTAGCCCTCGGGCTTTGCGTTGATGAACTCGGTGGCCTGCGCAATGGCAGCGGCCTTTTTCACGTCGGCATCGGTGATGTGCTCCCCGCCGAACTTCAGGTTCGAGTCGATGGTGCCGCTGAACAGCACGCCCTTCTGGGGCACATAGCCCAGCAGGTCGTGCAGCTGTGCCTGCGGCATATTGCGCACATCGATGCCATCCACGGTCACGCTGCCGCCGGTGACATCATAAAAGCGGGGGATGAGGTTGAGCAGGGTGGATTTGCCACAGCCGGTGGAGCCGATGATGGCGGTGGTCTCGCCGGGCTTTGCGGTAAAGCTGATGTGCTCCAGCGCATCGCTGTCCGCACCCGGGAAGCGGAAGCTCACATCGTGGAACTCTACCTCACCCTGCCAGTTTTCGTGCTCCTGCGCGGGCTTTGCAGCAGCTTCGTCCGGGTCGTTGATGGTGGCCTTGGTGCGGATCACCTCGTCAATGCGCTCCGCAGCCACACCGGCGCGGGGCAGCATGACGGCCACCATGGCCAGCATCAGGAAGGACATGACGATCTGCATGGTGTAGGTGATGAATGCGATCATCTCGCCCACCTGCATGGTGCCGTTGTCCATGGCCTTGCCGCCGAACCAGACGATCAGCAGGCTGGTGCCGTTCATGATGAGGGTCATAAAGGGCATCATGGCAACCATGGCACGGTTGGTGAACAGCTGGGTGCTCATCAGGTCTTTGTTGGCCTTGTCGAAGCGCTCCTCCTCAAACTTTTCACGGCTGAAGGCACGCACCGGCATGATGCCGGTCAGAATCTCGCGGCTGACGAGGTTCAACCGGTCCACCAGCTTTTGCATGATCTTGAACTTGGGCATGGCCACACTCATCAGGAAGAAGATGAGCAACAGCAGAACGGCCACATCCAGCACGATGATCCAGGAAAGGCCGGTGCTGCTGTTCAGCACATGCAGCACGCCGCCAATGCCCAGAATGGGCGCATAGGCCACCATGCGCAGCAGCATGACGCAGACGAACTGCACCTGCTGGATGTCGTTGGTGGTGCGGGTGATGAGAGATGCGGTGGAAAAATTCTCAATCTCTGAATTGGAGAACCCGATGACGCTGGCAAAGGTCTCACGGCGCAGGTCGCGGCCAATGGCGGCGGACACACGGGAGGCGAGGAAGCCCACTGCAATGGACACAGCCACCATCAGCAAAGTCAGGCCCAGCATCTGGCCGCCTACGCGGTAAAGGTAGCGCATCTGCACACCGTGGGCAATGCCCTGTGCCTCGTATTCCAGCTGCACCAGCAGCATGGACTGGCTTTTGAGGTTCTCCATCAGGGTATCATCCAGACTGGCAAAAGCACCGGTCAGCTGCTGCTGGACAGCTTCGCGGGTGAAGCCGGGCATCTGGCTCATAGCGGCAAACTGGGCGCATACGGTGTCCAGATCTTCGGCAGTGGGGGTGACGGTCTCGCTATCCGTGGTGGTGCTCTCAGAGGATGCCGCCTGCATGTCAGCAAGGCCGGTCATGCCCATGGTGTCCTGCCCGGCGGGGGCGTTCGCTGCCTGCGCGGCGGCCATATACAGCACGATGTCCGGCGTGGTGACGGCATCCTCCAGCGCGTTGCGCTCGTCATCGGTCAGGTCGGTGCGCAGCTTCAGCACGCCGTCGTCCTGAAGATAATACCCGTAGGCGTTCTGGAGCGCATCAGCGTCCTCTTCGCTCATCAAAAGCGTGAGGGCGTCCAGCGTGCTCTGGCGTATCGTTTCCGGCAGAGGGCTTTCAATGCCGCCCTGCTGGATGCCGGTGTCCACGATCCTGCTGGTATAGTCCGGCAGCGAAAGATCGCAGTACGCCTGCACGAACAGCAGCGCGAACACCACAAGACAGACGGCCCAGTGCCGGGCCAGCTGCTTGAAAATTTTCGTCATAGTTCGGTTCTCCCTTCGTTGTTTTTTGCTTCACGGGAAGCGTTTTCCGCAAGAATGGCATCCATCAGTGCGCCGCGCAAAGTATTCATCTGCTGCACCTGCTCCGGTGTCAGCCGGGCCATCACGCAGGCAAAATAATCGCTGAGGGCATCTTCACACCGGGCACAGGCGGCGTAGCCTTCCGGCGTGATGCGCACCAGCGTTTTGCGCCGGTCAGCCGGGTCCGCTTCGCGCAGAACAAGGCCGTCCTGTTCCAGCTGGCGCAGGCTGCGGCTGATGGCCGGCAGCGGCTGGTGTGCCTCCCGGGCAAAATCGGAAACATACACCGCTCCGTTCTGCCCGCGGGTACTGATCGTGTGAGCCAGACCCTCCAGCATGGGAAAGTGGCACTTGGGACAGCCCCGCAGAGCCGCCTTCATGCCGGCCCGGGATGCCTTGCTCAGCCGTCCCAAAAAATGGCACAGACCGTGAAAGCTCGCGGCGGCTTCGGTCTCGTTCAACATTCTATCCCTCCTCATTGCAAAATGCTTAACGGCTGTTAACTATTAACGCCTGACAATAATATTCCTCCCGCACCCAGAATGCAAGGGCAGTTTAGGATAATTTTAAAAAAGTTCACAAAAAGGGGAGGGCGGCAGAAAGCCTGAACCGCCCGGCAGCTGCATAAATAGAATAAGAAACATTTCTGCGGGAGGGCGGCGGCAGTGGAACAGAACCTGACAAGAATTTTTACACTTTTTGGCGGCTTGGCACTGTTTTTATACGGCATGGATGCGCTCAGCCACAGTCTGGAAACAGCGGCAGGCAGCCGCCTGAAAAGCCTGCTGGCCGCTGTGACCGGCAGCCCGGTGCGGGGCGTGCTGGCGGGGGCTGCGGTCACGGCGGTGCTGCAAAGCAGCTCGGCAGTCACGGTGATGGTGCTGGGCTTTGTAAGTGCGGGCCTGCTGACCCTGCGGCAGGCGGTCCCGGTGATCTTTGGCTGCAACATCGGAACCACCGTTACCGCACAGCTGCTGGCCTTCCGGCTGGAAGATGTGCGCGGCCTTGTGCTGCTGGCCGGGCTGCTGCTCTGCTTTGCCTGTGCAGGGCAGAAGGGCCGGGCTATTGGCCGGGCGGTGTTCGCCTTTGGCCTGCTGTTCGAGGGCATTGCCGATATGGGCACTGCCATGGAACCGCTGGCGCAAGGCCCGGTGTTTGTGCACTGGCTGAGTCGGGTGCGGCAGCACCCATGGCTGGGGCTGCTGGCGGGGCTTGGCATGACCCTGACAGTGCAGAGCAGCTCGGCTACCATTGCCCTGCTGCAGAACTTCGCAGTCCGCCCCGGGCTGGACGGCAGCAGTCTGTTGGGTCTTGCGGGTGCGCTGCCGGTACTGCTGGGCGATAACATCGGCACCACCATCACGGCAGTGCTGGCATCCTTGAGCGCAAGCCGGGACGCAAAGCGGGTGGCTGTGGCCCATGCAGTGTTCAATCTGACCGGCGCGGCGGTGTTCTGCGCCGGTCTGCCGTTGTATGTGCGGCTGACGGCTGCACTTTCGCCCAAAGGGCCGGAGCTTGCCGTGATCGCCCGGCAGATCGCTAATGCGCACACCTTGTTCAATGTGGTGTGCACGCTGGTGTGGCTGCCGCTGACCCCGCTGATGGTGCGGTTTGTGTGCCGCCTTGTGCCGGACCGGGCAGTGCGGTAAGTTTTTACTGGACAAACATACCAATTGCGCATATACTGAAAGGGATGAAACCTACCGCGAAACAAAAAGGAAACATTGCTATGCGACAGAAAATCGGAAGAGTGTGTATGGTGCTGGGCGCGCTGCTGATCCTTGCGGCAGCAGCCCTGCTGGCCTATAACAAGTGGGATGCATCCCGTGCAGACAAGGCCTCGCAGGAGGTGCTGGGCGAGCTGGAGCAGACCCTGAACGCTGCCATTGAGGAAAAGGCAAAATCGGATACCGTGGCGCTGCAGCCGGAGCTGGACCCCACGCAGGAAATGACCGTGACCGAACTGAACGGCTGGGATTACATCGGCTATCTGTCCATTCCGTCCATCGGGCTGGAACTGCCGGTGATGAGCCAGTGGAGCTATGCGGGCCTGAAAATCGCACCGGGCCGTTACTCCGGTTCCACCTATGCGGATAACATGGTGGTCTGCGCCCACAACTATGCAAAGCATTTCAGCCCCATCAAGTGGCTGACCGAGGGCGCGCAGGTCTATTTTACGGATATGGACGGTATGCGCTGGACCTACGAGGTCTCCTATGTGGAAAACCTGCAGCCCACGCAAATTGAGGAAATGACCGAAAAGACGGAAGAATCCGATGAATGGGATCTGACCCTCTTTACCTGCACCACCGGCGGCAGCGCCCGGTGCGCTGTGCGGTGCGTGCGGACGGGCTACCCGGCGCTCACAACGGAGACCGCAGAATAAGATGCAAAAAATCCCCTGTGCACTGGCACAGGGGATTTTTCATATCCGGTATTCAGTGGGCGGTGCCCACCTTCACAGGGGATTACTTGCTCTGAATGTACTCGTCAATGGCCTTTGCAGCAGCCTTGCCTGCGCCCATGGCCTTGATGACGGTGGCTGCGCCGGTCACGGCATCGCCGCCGGCGTACACACCATCGCGGCTGGTCTTGCCGTCATCGCCGTCGGTGACGATGCAGCCGTGCTTGTTGGTCTCCAGACCCGGGGTGGTGGAGCGAATCAGCGGGTTGGGGCTGGTGCCCAGACTCATAATGACCGTGTCCACATCCAGCTCGAACTCGCTGCCCTTCTTTTCGATGGGGCGGCGGCGGCCGGAAGCATCCGGCTCGCCCAGCTCCATCTCAATGCAGGTGATGGACTTGACAAAGCCCTCGTCGTTGGGGTGGATCTCCACAGGGTTGCACAGGGTCTTGAAGATGATGCCCTCTTCCTCGGCGTGCTCCACCTCTTCCTTACGGGCGGGCAGCTCAGCCATGCCGCGGCGGTAGACGATGTACACGGTCTCGGCACCCAGACGCAGGGCGCTGCGGGCAGCGTCCATAGCCACGTTGCCGCCGCCCACAACGGCGACCTTTTTGCCGGTGCGGATGGGGGTCTTGCTGGTGGGCAGATAAGCCTTCATCAGGTTGGAGCGGGTCAGGAACTCGTTGGCGGAGTACACGCCCTTCAGACTCTCGCCGGGGATGCCCATGAAGCGGGGCAGACCGGCACCGGAGCCTACGAACACGGCCTCGTAGCCGTACTCGTCCATCAGCTCGTCGATGGTGAGCACCTTGCCAATGACCATATTGCACTCAAAATCAACGCCCATCTTCTTCAGGCCGTCGATCTCCTGCTGCACGATGGCCTTGGGCAGACGGAACTCAGGGATGCCGTACATCAGCACGCCGCCGGCCACATGCAGGGCCTCGTAAACGGTGACCTTGTAGCCAAGCTTTGCCAGATCGCCTGCGGCGGTCAGGCCGGCAGGGCCTGCACCGATGATGGCCACCTTGTGGCCGTTCCATTCGGGCACGATGGGGGCGGTGTGCACATTCTCACGGTGCCAGTCGGCAACAAAGCGCTCCAGGCGGCCGATGCCCACCGGCTCGTTCTTGATGCCGCGGGTGCACTTGCCCTCGCACTGGCTCTCCTGCGGGCATACACGGCCGCAGACAGCGGGCAGGGAAGAGGAGCGGTTGATCACCTGATAAGCGGCTTCAAAGTCGCCCTCGGCCACATGGCCGATGAACTCGGGGATATCGATGCCCACAGGGCAGCCGGTCTGGCAGGGTTTGTTCTTGCAGTGCACGCAGCGCTTTGCTTCGTTCACGGCCATTTCTTCGGTGTAGCCAAGTGCAACTTCCTTAAAGTTCTTGTTGCGCACATTGGGGTCCTGCGTAGGCATGGGGCACTTCTTCGGGTCCATATTGAAAGCCATCTTATTTTACCTCCTGATTGAGCAGATTGCATGCCGCTTCACGGGCGTGTGCCTCAAACGGGCGGTACATGGTGCCGCGGGCCATTGCCTCATCAAAATCCACCAGATCGCCGTCAAAGTCGGGGCCGTCCACGCAGGCGAACTTGGTCTCGCCGCCAACGGTCAGGCGGCAGCCGCCGCACATGCCGGTGCCGTCGATCATGATGGGGTTCATGGAAACGATGCTCTTCAGGCCATGCTTCTGGCAGGTCTTGACCACGAACTTCATCATGATCAGCGGGCCAATGGTGATGACCAGATCGTACTGGTTGCCGGCGGCCACCAGCTCGTCCAGTGCAGCGGTAACAACACCCTTGGTGCCATAGCTGCCGTCGTCGGTCATAATGCGCAGCTCGTCGCTGCAGGCTTTGAACTCGTCCTCAAGGATCAGCAGGTCCTTATTGCGGAAGCCCACCACGCTGTGCACCACACAGCCCTGCTCGTGCAGCTCACGGGCAATGGGCAGAGCAATGGCGCAGCCTACGCCGCCGCCCACGACACATACCTTCTTCAGGCCTTCCACCTCGGTGGCGCGGCCCAGCGGGCCTACAAAGTCGTGGACACTCTGGCCCACCTGCAGGCTGTTCAGCTCCATCGTGGTACCGCCCACGATCTGGAAAATGATATCCACAGTGCCCTTTTCGCGGTCGTAACCGGCCACGGTCAGGGGGATGCGCTCGCTGTCCTCAAACGGGCGCACAATGATAAACTGGCCCGGCTTTGCCTTTTTGGCGATCAGCGGGGCTTCAATGACCATCTTCGTCACGGTGGGATTCAGCGCGACTTTTTCAGTGATCTTATACATTGTGTTTGCTCCTTTATGCTGGCTTTTCCTATTTCTGCGCACGAAAACGCGCCTGTATGCCCTCGGCGGCATAACAGACGCAGCTCTTACAGGCGACAAAATGACACTTTCCATTATAATAGTTTACAAAAGGGAAAGCAAATCAATTTTCTTCGTGTATGTCGTGGCAAACTTGAATGATGACACAGGTAAAGCCCGCAAAAGTGAAGTCTTTTGAATACAGACAGGCGGGTTTCCAACTTTTTTGCAGAAAATGCAAATTTGTGGTTGACAATTTCCGGGCGGTACGGTATAATAATCAGCGTCGCCGGTAAACAGTCCGGCACAAACACATGGAATGTGCGGCCGTAGCTCATCTGGTAGAGCGCCACCTTGCCAAGGTGGAGGTAGCGAGTTCGAGCCTCGTCGGCCGCTCCATTTTGTGGAAGTTTAGCTCAGCTGGGAGAGCATCTGCCTTACAAGCAGAGGGTCAGCGGTTCGAGCCCGTTAACTTCCACCATTTGGCCCGGTAGCTCAGTTGGTTAGAGCACCAGCCTGTCACGCTGGGGGTCGTCGGTTCGAGCCCGATCCGGGTCGCTCGTCGAAAGTCCTGCAGTTCATCGGGCGGTCTTGCAAGCAAGACTGCCGTGATGAACGCCAGACTTTCTCCTCTTCCCCACAAAATCTTGCTTCGCAAGCTTTCGCGGGGGCCCCGAAATTCGCGAGAATCGCTCGGGAGGGTGCAGGGATAATTGCACCGCTTATGCCTCTGTAGCTCAGTCGGTAGAGCAGGGGACTGAAAATCCCCGTGTCATTGGTTCGATTCCGATCGGAGGCACCAGTCAAGGAAACCCAGCAGGGTTTCCAATATGCGGCCGTAGCTCATCTGGTAGAGCGCCACCTTGCCAAGGTGGAGGTAGCGAGTTCGAGCCTCGTCGGCCGCTCCAATACGAAGCCATCGTTGATGCAGAAATGCAAAAACGATGGCTTTTTTGTTGTTCCCCGTTACGGCTCCTTCCTGTGAAAAAAGAAAAACCGGAAAATCCGCAGATTTTTCGGCTTTTGCAAATATGAAAATAATGATTCCGCTGATATTGTCGGAGCGCAATCCATGCGCGGAGACAATTTTAAATCGTTTCTTACAGGATCACATTTTTAATGAGCAGCGAAATGCTGCCGTCGTCGCTGTGCAGAAATTCCACCTCGTTGTCCGAGTTGAGCAGTTCGGTGGGAATCTTCACCTCAATGCCGTTGGCGGTGTGGATGCTGCGGCTCTCCATGCGGCGGATGCGCGCAGGGGTCACGGTCACGGGCTGCTCAGGCGCTTCCAGCACATCACTCTTTTCCACATAATCATCAAAGGGCACGGCGGCAAGGGGATATTCCTCTTCCAACTGCTGACGCACCTGCTGGATGGATACCTGATTGTCGTTGTCAACGGCCTGATTGGCGATCAGCATCGCGACCTGAGCCTCTACGTGGGGCTGGTCAGCATAGTTTTCCTGCACGGCCTGAACAGCGGCTTCCTGAATGGCCTGCAGCTTCTTTTTCTCCGGCTGAGCGGTGGTATACTGGAACACCACAGTGGAAAGATAAAAATCCTTGTGCCCGTCGATATCAAATTTTTTTTCCAGCAGCTTCATGGAGTAGTCGGTCAGATTGACAAGGGCACCTTCCTCCACCTTGCCGCTCTGGCTGGGCAGGCAGGCCCGCTGCTGGATGATGGAGTTCACCGGGGCACCCTCTACGGTCTCGGTGTAGTGGGTGTAGCCGTTTTTGTAGTTCAACTTCAGGATGCCCAGCCACGGCTCACCATCGCGGGTAAAATCCACCACGGCAAGGTCTGCCCCCGGAATGGTGGTGTGCGCGTGCATGTAGTCGAACAGAACGCCCGCGATGCGGCAGGAGAGGTCCACAAAATCGTGGTTGTGCTCCAGCTCGTTTTTAAAGGCGGAATCCGGCAGCGGGCGGCACTGGCGGATATCGTCGCTGGCAAGCAGCTTTTCGATGTGGTACTGGAAATAGGCGGTCTTTTCGGCGGTCATTTCCATGCCGCTGCCGCTGAGTACAGGCGCATCCATGGTGGTGTCCAGCACGTGCAGAATGGCCTGATGAATGATGATCTCCATGGGAGTTACCTCGTTTTTATAAGAATCTCTTTGGCATACAGTATAGCACAGCCCGGCCAAAAAGGCGAGAGCACATCTTGTAAACCGCCTGCAGGAATGCTACAATAAGGGCAGAAAACCACGCAGGAAAGGGGACAAAAACCATGGAATTCCGTGATAAGCCAATGGAAAACCTCATCCGCCTTCAGGAAAAGGATATCTGCAAAAATGCCCGCGCGCTGCTGCTGGACGGTGAGAGCATCGTGGGTGCCTACAAGACGGTGCGCGATCAGGTGATCTTTACCACCCACCGCATCATCATGGTGGATATGCAGGGCGTTACCGGAACCCGGCAGCAGATCTTTGTGCTGCCGTACCGCAAGGTGCTGCACTTCGGGATCCAGACGGCGGGCTTTGGCGACCCGGTGCAGGCATCGCAGCTGACCGTCTGCTTTGCGGACGGACACGAGGCAAAGTTCGGCTTTATCGGCCAGCAGGAACTGTTTGCGGTCGCCAACGCCATCAGCCGGTGCATCCTGTAAAGAACTCCTTTAAAACAGCAGGCTCCCCGCCCGAGACCGGACAGGGAGCCTTTTGCTGTATACGAAATAGGAGAATGGCAGAATTAGCAGCGGCTTGTTTTGCGCACCAGCTGTTCGTGCATGAATACCATAAGCACCAGCAGTGCCAGCAGGTAAAAAGGGAACAGTGCCGGAGTGATGTTGTTTGCCAGCAGGCCGAACAGCGGCGGCATGGCCAGATTGCCCAAATAGGCGCTTGCCATCTGGATGCCGATGACCGCCTGCGATCTGTCCGCGCCGAAGTGTTCCGGCGTGGAGTGGATGATGCTGGGATAGATGGGCGCACAGCCAAGCCCCACAAGAACAAGACCGCTCAGGGCAAGGACCTGCGGCCCGGGCAGCAGCAGAGCCAGCACCCCTGCGGCCAGAATGCACTGACCCATGCGGATCATCTGCGTATCGTTGAATTTCAGGGTCAAAAAGCCGCAGGCGGCGCGCCCGACAGTGATGCCGATGTAGAACAGGCTGGCAAAGCTGGCGGCAGTGCCGGCGGCAACGCCTTTCGTCAGCGTGAGGTAGCTGCTGGCCCATAGACCGGCCGTGGTCTCCAATGCACAGTAGCAGAAGAAGCACAGCATCACCTCTTTGGCACCCGGCAGGCAGAATACCTGTCCAAGGCTCAGCGCCTGCGGCGAAGCAGCTTCGGCTTCAGTGCCTGCAGTACGGCCCTGCCATAGCGGCAAACTGAAAAAGAGCACTGCGCTCAGCAGGATCTGGAACAGGGCAATGTACCGGTAGCCGGATGTCCACGGCCCGCCGCCTGCCAGCACCCGGCCCATGACCATGGGGCTGATCATGGTGCCGATGCCCCACATGCAGTGCAGCCAGCTCATGTGGCGGCTTTTATAATGTAAGGCAACATAGTTGTTCAGGGCCGCGTCTACGCTGCCTGCGCCCAGCCCGTAGGGCACGGCCCACAGGCAGAGCATCCAGAACTGTGTGGAGATCGAAAAGCCGAACAGCGCGGCAGCTGTCATGGCCACACTGAGGACGGTCACTTTTCCAGTGCCCAGCGCACGGGTGAGCCGGTCGCTGTTCAGGCTGGAAACGATGGTGCCAAAGGAGATGATCATGGAGATCAGCCCCGCATAGGACACCGGCACACCGAGCGCCGGATACATGGAGGGCCACGCCGACCCCAGCAGGGAATCCGGCAGGCCCAGACTGATGAACGAGATGTAAATGATCGGAAGCAGAAGCTGTACCATAAACCTTGAGTTCCTCCGGGAAGGGTGTTATACTTGCAATGCATCTTGTGCTTTGCTGATGTAATAATATCACACATCGGAGCGGAATATTAGGATAAAAACGCCCGATTGGTACAACAAAACCGGCGCGGATGCGGATGTGCACCTTGACGGAAAGGAGATGGCTGATCGTGGCTTTTCAGACCAGCTGTGCAGCAGCGGGCGGGCCCAACTGCCCGCCGGATATTGTGGCGGATAGCGAGGGCAGGGAGCTGGTGCAGCACGGCAGCGCACTGTTTCCCATTGCCTGCTATGAAGAGGACCTCAAAAGCTACTCGGTAGCATGGCATTGGCATGAAGAGTTTGAATACATCCTTGCCGTAAAAGGCCCGCTGGCGGTGGACGTGAACAAAGCCCGTCTGATTTTGCAGACTGGGCAGGGCGTGTTTGTCAATTCCGGAGTGTTCCATGCGGTGGAGCAGGCTGAGACCGGGGATGCTCTGCTGCATTCCGGGGTATTCCATCCGCGCCTGATCGGCGGCATGGATACCATCTTCTGGCAAAAGCTCGTACACCCGCTGCTTCAGCCGGGAGCACCGGCGTTCTTTCTGCTGAACGAGACAGACGACGGGCAGAAGGCCGTGCTCTGCCATTTGCGGGAAGTCTGGGACGCAGTGGCCCAAGAGGTCTTTGACTATGAGAATCAGGCGCGGTACCATCTTTCGGCGGCGGTGCATCTGCTGGGAATACAGTGCGAGGGTGGAAAAACAAAGGTCTCTCAGCAGGAGCAGATCGCGGCCCAGCGCATGAAACAGATGCTGCGTTTTGTGGAAGAGCATTATGCTGAGGAACTGAACGTGGAGCGCATTTCCGACTGCGTGGCCCTGAGTGAGAGCGCCTGCCTGCGCAGCTTCCGGCAGCTGCTGGGGATCACACCCATCCAGTATGTCAAGCAGTACCGCATTGAAAAGGCCGCCGAGCTGCTGCTTTCCACCAGCATGAAGATCGGCGAGATCGGTGCCGACTGCGGCTTTTCGGATACCAGCTACTTTACAAAGACCTTCCGGGAGATCAAGCACTGCACGCCCAGAGAGTACCGTCAGGAGTTTGCAGGAAGAGAGCAGTCTCTTTCAAGGCGGGACGGCGGCAGAGCCAGTGCACCGGCTGAAACAGCGTTATAAAAGGAGAATCGGAAACAATGCAGCGTAGTTTGACCAAAGGCCCCATCACCGGCAGCATTTTGCTGTTTGCTCTGCCGCTGATGCTGGGCAATCTGCTGCAGCAGATGTACAACATTGCGGATACATGGGTAGTGGGCCGCTTTCTCGGCGCAGACGCGCTGGCGGCAGTGGGCTCGTCCTATACCCTCATGACCTTCCTCACCTCTATTTTGCTGGGCCTGTGCATGGGCAGCGGTGCGGCCATTTCCATGCAGTATGGCAGCGGCGAGCAGGACCGGATGCGGCAGAGCGTGTTCCTTTCGTTCGTTCTCATTGCAGGCATCTCGCTGGTGCTGAACGTGCTGGTGTATCTGGGACTGGACGGAATCCTGTGGATGCTGCGGGTGCCGGAGGAGCTGCGCCCACTGATGAAGGAATACCTGCTCATCATCTTTTTGGGCATTACGGCTACTTTTTTGTATAACTACTTTGCAAACCTGCTGCGCGCCATTGGCAACTCGGTGGTGCCGCTGCTGTTTCTGGCGGTTTCGGCGGTGCTGAACGTCATTCTGGACCTTGTGTGCGTGCTGGTGCTGAACTGGGGAGTGAAGGGCGCGGCGGGCGCAACAGTGTTCTCGCAGTTCGTGTCCGGCATTGGCATCGGGTTGTACACTCTCAAAAAATTCCCGCAGTTGTGCCCCAAAAAGGCCGACTGCCGCTGGGACAAAAAGAATCTGGATATCATCCTCAATCTGTCCGTCATGACCAGTGTCCAGCAGTCCATCATGAACTTTGGCATCCTGATGGTGCAGGGCCTTGTAAACAGCTTTGGCACCGTGATCATGGCGGCGTTTGCGGCGGCAGTCAAGATCGATTCCTTCGCCTACATGCCGGTGCAGGACTTCGGCAATGCGTTTTCCACCTATGTGGCCCAGAACTACGGCGCGGGCCAGACCGACCGCATCAAAAAGGGCATCCGAAGTGCGGGCCTGTGCAGCGCAGTGTTCTGCGTGTGCATCAGCGTGCTGGTGTGCGCCTTTGCTTCGCCGCTCATGAGCATCTTCATCGACCCGGGCGAAGGGGCCATTATTGCAGCCGGTGTGCACTACCTGCGCATTGAGGGCGCATGCTACATTGGCATCGGCATTCTGTTTTTGCTGTACGGCTATTACCGCGCCGTCAACCAGCCGCAGATGTCGGTGGTGCTCACCATTGCATCGCTGGGCACCCGCGTGGCGCTGGCCTATCTGCTTTCGGCCACGCCGCTGGGCGTTACCGGCATCTGGCTCAGCGTGCCCATTGGCTGGGCGCTGGCAGATGCCATTGGCATTGGATACTACCTGAAAAAGAAGCGCTAAAAAAGCAAATAGCACAAAAACAGGAACCCGGAACCTTCTTGAGCCGCTTGGCTCGGAACAGGTTCCGGGTTCCTACTTTTGCACGATGCTAGCGCATTTTTATTTTGCAACAGCCCCTTTTTTGCTCTGTGAGAAAGCAGGCATCAGCCTGCAGCGTCCAGAACGACCTTTTTATGATTGAAGTATTCCGCCAGAGCTTCGTTCTGCCAGTATTCACCGTCATCTTCGGATGCGGCAAGAAGATCATCCTCAAACGGCGGGCAGGGCGGCAGAAGCCCCGGAAGAACACAGACATCAGAAGGTGTCAGAAGAAGCTCCAGACGTTCCTGATAAGCCTGTTCATGCCGGTCTGCAGAGCCATCGACAATGGCAGTGATTGCCTTGCCGGAGGTAAGCCGCTGGAGAGAGGGCAGAGGATCCTCCGGTCCCACCAGACCGACGGCCAGCATGAGGATGCCTGCCAGAAAGAAAGCTGCCCGGTGGGATGGTACAGCAAGAAAAGCGGGCAGCCCTGATGGCTCGGAACGGGTGTGTTTGAACCAGTTGATCCAGTAATAGAGGATTGCAAAAATGCACCAGTAGGAGCTGTAGCAGTAAATGTTGATCTGACGCCCGGAGCCGATGTAGCCCATAGCATACAGCGGCGGGGTGTACTGCGAAGCGTAAAGGCCAAAGATCAGAGTACTTGCCAGCACCGGATGCTGGAACGGAAGGATGCGGCGATCCGGCAGGCAGTAGAAAAACACCCCGGCGATCGCAAACAGGACGATCTGAGGTAGATTGACCCAGCTCATCACCCAGATAACAGCGTTGGACAGAGAAAGAAGAATGGCCAGCACGGGGGAAATGGATGCCTCGCGGGCAGCCCGGACAGCGTTTCCGGGCGCAAGAACGCTGATTGCAAAGGAAACCAGCAGGATCAGAAGAATCACAGCAAGGCGGAACCGGCCGGGCTTTTTGAAAAATAACCATGCGGCGCAGAGAACAGAGGCGATGAAGCTGGTGGTCAGGGCGGTGCTGTAATTTCCGCCGCCGATCAGAACCGCAAGCAATGCACAGCACCCAGTCAGCACCGGATGCACTTTTTTGCCGGCGTCCAGCAGCAGGGTACCGATCCCGGCAAAAAAGAGAAGCGAAAACGAATAAAAGACCGCATAATAGGAAGCGCCGTTGAACCAGTAAAACGCCTGCGCCTGATTGGTCACCATCTGAACTGAGAGCAGAAGCGTCAGCGCGGAGAGGATCACGGCCTGACTGCTTTTTCCGCCCAGAAGCCTGCAATAGACAAAATGCATCAGGACGAAGGTGGAAAGGCTCAGGCAGCCGATAATGATGAATGGGGTGAGAAAATAGGCAGACTCTGAAAAAGCCCCCGGCTGTAATGCAAATAGAAAAATTGCTGAAAACGTCCCCTGCCAAGTGAAATAGTAGTCGCGCACCGTTTCCGCTGCAGCGGACAGAATCTCCGGGATCCCGCCGCCGGAAACAACAGCCCGATGCACAAGCAGTCCGTATGTAAAATCGTCTGCCAGAGGGTGACAGTAAGATGAAAACAGGAAAATCGGGATCAATGAGATCAGATAGAGAAGAACGGCCAGAAAGGCGATCCTGGATGGCATCAGTGCGGCACCGAACCTCCGGTGCAGGCGCTGGAAACGGGTCGAATGCATGAAAAACCTCCTGAAATAAAGTACAAAATGACATACCTGTAGTATAACAGAAAAAACCGGCAGGAAAAGTGTTTGCCCACAAAAAATCTGGTCTCCTGCACAAAAGCAGGAAACCAGACCGGGAAAAAGCGATTACCGCTTGATATCGTAGTTCATGTTCATCAGGTTGCGGATAGTGCTCACATCATCGGTGATGTTGGCATCGCCGTGAATGGTGTGCTTGATGGCACTGCTTGCCACCGCAAAGTTGATCATATCCATGGCTCTGTAGTTGTGCAGCATGGCGTAGATCAGGCCGCTGGCAAAGGCATCGCCGCCGCCCACGCGGTCAAGGATATTAAAGGTGAACAGCTTGCTCTCGAAGGTGTGGCCGTCGTACCACATGAAGGCCTTCAGGCTGTTCTCGCTGCCGCTGTGCGCATAACGCACATGGCGGGCAATGCACTTGAGGTTGGGATACCGCTCGATGAAGTGCTGGAAAATCTCGTCCTGCTGCTCATAGCTGGGCTGCAGAGGCACGCCGTCCTTCCAGTCGCCCTTGGAGTGGTCGCTCTCATCCTTCCACAGGTGGTACGGCTCAATGCCAAGCAGCACATCCACATAGGGCAGGCACTCGGTGCAGAAATCGCGGGCTTCTTCCCAGCTCCACAGGGTGGAGCGGAAATTGCCGTCGAAGCTGACAGTCAGGCCCTTGTTTTTGGCGACCTTGAGCATATCCAGAATGAGGGTGCGGCAGTTGGGTGCCAGTGCCGGGGTGATGCCGCTCAGGTGCAGCCAGTCGTAGCCGTCCAGCAAAGCATCCAGATCCACCTGCGAGAAATCGTACTCGGTAATAGCGCTGTGCTTGCGGTCATAGATGACCTTGGACGGGCGGATGCCGTAGCCGGTCTCCAGATAATAAGTACCCAGACGGTTGGAAGGAGTCTCGTTCGGCTCGGTCAGGATCATAGGGGTGCAGTGCACGTCGTTGGAACGCAGCCAGCGCACGGCGCTCTTGCCCAGACTGTTGTTGGGCACCACGCTGAAGAAGGTACTGTCCACACCAAGGTTAGCCAGTGCCAGTGCAATATTGGCCTCGCTGCCGCCGTAGCTGGCCTCAAAGCCGGATGCCATACGGATCTTCTCGTAGTTCGGCGGGGTCAGGCGCAGCATGATCTCACCGCAGGTGATGAATTTCTGGCCGGTGGTATCGTTGCCAAGGATCGGGTTGAAATGTTCCATAACGCTCCTCCTGATATTTACAGCTCATCAGAGTTCTGTTAACACATCGTTGTATCCATTATAATCCGGCCCGGATGGGATTGCAAGCACTTCCGCGGAGATGCAAGAGAAAATAATCAGCCTTTTTTGGGAGATTTGACGAATTCATACCCCTGTCAAATCGAAAGAAGGCGTATACTCTTCCTTTGCGCTGCTCTTCTGCTGCATGTAGCCCTGCGCCAGCCCCTTGTCCATGGCATAGTTGACCACCCGGCGGTATTCGTAGGTGGTAATGCGCCGTCCGATGCCGTGCTCTGCGGCTTTGTAAAACGGTGTGTACTGGCTCATGACGCTGGGGATGAAGCATCCGGGGTCTGCATCGTTCCACGCGGCCATCTGGTCAAGCACCGCAAAGCTGTCGTCAACATGGCCGGGCAGGGCAAGGTGCCGCAGAATGACCCCCTTTTGCAGGATGTCCTCTGCATTGAACACCGGGTGCCCGGCCTGTGCCATCATGGCTTCAATGGCGGGCTTTGCCTGCGCAAAATAGTCCGGTGCAGAGGAAAGCTCTGCCGAGAGGGCGGAGGAGACGTATTTCAGGTCGGCCAGCCAGATGTCGATGTATCCGCGCCATGCTTCCACGCTTTCCACCGTTTCGTAGCCGCCGGTGTTGCATACGATGGGCAGATGCAGGCCCTTAGCCCGGGCAATATCCAGCGCGGCAATGATCCAGGGCCGCCACTGGCCGGGCGTGACCAGATTGATGTTGTTGGCACCCTGTTCCTGCAGATTCAGGAAAATCTCTGCCAGATGTTCCACGCTGATCTCCTTGCCAAGGCCCTCGGCGCTGATGGGATAGTTCTGGCAGAAGCAGCATTTGAGGGTGCAGCCGGAAAAGAACACCGTGCCGCTGCCCTTTGTGCCGCTGATGCATGGCTCCTCCCAGTAGTGCAGGGCAGCGCGGGCTGCTTTTAAGGTGCCGCCCGCGCCGCAGAAACCGGTGCGTCCGGCAGCACGGTCGGCCCCGCACCGGCGCGGGCAGAGGGTGCAGGAAGAGGGAACGGAGACGAAATCGCTTTTCGGCATAATATCCAAAGTCCTTTGCTGAAAGTTTGTCAGCCCCAGTATACCACTTTTCGCCCCGGTCGTGCTATACTATAAGATAAGGAAAAAATAATACATATGGAAAGCAACATCTTTGCAAGGTCCATGTGGCGGACTGCGGCAGAGAGAACGTTGTGATGGAGGAGACCATGCGCACCGAAACCGATGAGATCCGCGATAATCTCAAGTACCTGACCCTGCTCTCGCGGGATTATCCTTCGCAGGCGGCGGCAGCCAGTGAGATCATCAGCACGCAGGCACTGCTCAAGCTGCCCAAGGGTACCGAGCACTTCATGAGCGACCTGCACGGCGAGAATGAAGCTTTTGTGCATATTCTGAATTCCGCCTCCGGTGTCATTCGCGAAAAAGTGGATCAGGTGCTGGGCGATACCGTGCCGAAGCATACCCGCGCCGAGCTGGCAACGCTGATCTATTACCCCAACGAAAAGCTGCCCCAGCTCAAGGCACGCTGTACTAGCGAGGAAGCACTGGATCAGTGGTACACCGAAACGCTGCTGAGGCTCATTGATATCTGCCGTCTGGTGTCCTCCAAGCATACCCGCGACCATGTGCGCAGATGCCTGCCTGCCAGCTGCGGCTACATTCTGGACGAGCTGCTCCACGCCCATTTTGAGGATCACGACAAGGATCTGTACTACGGCCAGATCGTGGGCAGCATCATTGAAAATGGCCGCGCCGACCGCTTTATCGTGCGGCTGTGCGAGCTGATCAAGCATCTGGCAGTGGACAAGCTGCACATCGTGGGCGACCTGTTCGACCGCGGCCCACGCCCGGATATCATCCTCGATCTGCTCATGCGCCACCACAATGTGGATATCCAGTGGGGCAACCACGATGTAGTATGGATGGGTGCCGCTGCGGGCAGCCCCATCTGCATCTGCACGGTGCTCAAGACCACGCTGGCTTATCATAACCACGGAATGCTGGAGGACTGCTACGGCATCAACCTGCGCCATCTGCAGCGCATGGCCGAGCAGTTCTACGGCAATGATGATCTTTCCATCTGGATGCCTCATACCGATGCGGCCCGCGGCCCCTACACCAGGGGAATGCTGCACCGCTGTGCCGTGATGCACAAGGCCATCAGCATTCTGATGTTCAAGCTGGAGTGCCATGTCATCGACCGCAACCCGGACTTCCAGATGCAGGAGCGAGATTATCTGCGCCGCATCGACTGGGAAAAGCACACGGTAAAGATCGGCGAAAAGGAGTATCCTCTGCGGGATACCTCGTTCCCCACGGTGGACCCCGCCGACCCGGCCGCACTGCACCCGGATGAACAGCTGGTGCTGCGCAAGCTGGTGCAGTCCTTCCGCCAGAGCGAAAAACTGCAGCAGCATGTGGAATTTCTCTATGCAAAGGGCAGCGTGTACCACATTGAGAACGGCAACCTGCTCTACCATGGCGCTGTGCCCATGACCAGCCGCGGCACCTTTGCCATGGAGCGCTTTGAGGGCCACCGCTACTCCGGCCGCGCACTGATGGACTACTGTGATGCCCGCGCCCGCCGGGGCTACTATGCACCGGAAGGCAGCGCTGCCCGCCAGAGCGGACAGGATTTTTTGTGGTATCTGTGGTGCGGCAAGCTTTCGCCGCTGTTTGGCCGCAGTGCCATGACCACTTTCGAGCGGCTCTATGTAGAGGACGCTTCCACCCACACCGAGGTGAAGGACCCCTATTATACATGGTATAACGATGAGGCCGTCTGCCGCCGCATTCTGGCCGAGTTTGGCCTGCCCGGTGCCAGCCACATCGTCAACGGCCACGTGCCGGTGCGGGAAAAGAACGGCGAAAGCCCCATCAAGGGCGGCGGACGGCTGGTGGTGATCGACGGCGGTTTCTGCCGTGCCTACCACGAAAAGACCGGCATTGCAGGCTACACGCTGGTGTATTCCAGCCGCACCATGTCCCTGCGCACCCATCAGCCCTTTGAAAGTGCTGAGAAAGCGGTGAAGGATAATCTGGATATCATTTCCCAGAAAAACATTCTGGAGACCGAAAATCATCGCATTCTCGTGGAGGACACCGACGAGGGCGAGGTGCTGCGGGAGCGTGTGCACGACCTCAAGCAGCTGGTGGCTGCCTATCAGCTGGGCTGGATCACTGAGACTCGGTGCGAAGACCACATCTGGTAAAGAAAGCGCAACAGCAATGGATCTGGTTTTTGTAAAATACCTGAAAAAGAAATCAAAATTTTGGAATATCCTGCGCGAAAATGGGCAAAACAGAAAATAATAAAACAACACCAAGCGGGGCTTTGCTTTTTTGTGAAAGTTGTGTATAATAAGATAGCTGTACGTGTACGGCCTTATGGCCCATGCACATCAGGCAGCTTTTATGGAAAATGCTTTCAGGAACCTTAACAGGCCTGCGGCTGCGGGCCTCCGACAAGGAGATCATAAAATTGGAGAAATTTGTTATTACGGGCGGCAAGCCCCTGCACGGCGAAGTTACCATTTCGGGTGCCAAAAATGCGGCGGTGGGCGTCCTGCCTGCAACCATTCTGGCAGCGGATGTCTGTGTGATCGAGAATCTGCCGGATATCAGTGATGTGGCGGTGAGCCTGAAGATCCTCAGCGTTCTGGGCGCACAGATCAAAATGATCAACCGCAACACCTACGAGATCGATACCACCCATCTGAACGGTACCAACGTCCCGGACGACCTGTCCCGCCAGATGCGCGCCAGCTACTACTTTCTGGGCGCACTGCTGTCCCGTTTTGGCAAGGCTCAGGTGGCCATGCCCGGCGGCTGCAACCTCGGCCCCCGCCCCATTGACCAGCACCTGAAGGTGTTCAGTGCTCTGGGCGCAGAGGACAGCGTGGACTACGGCATGATCACCGTGCGCGCCAAGGAGATGAACGGTGCACACATCTTCTTTGATAAGGTCAGCGTGGGCGCTACCATGAACGGTATGCTCTCCGCTGTAATGGCCAAGGGTCAGACCATTCTGGAAAACTGTGCCAAGGAACCCCATGTGGTGGATCTGGCAAACTTCCTGAATATGTGCGGTGCGAACATCCGCGGCGCAGGCACCGATGTGATCAAGGTGCGCGGTGTGGAAAAGATGCACGGCTGCACCTACAGCATCATCCCGGATCAGATCGAGGCTGGCAGCTACATGGTGGCTGCTGCTGCCACCGGCGGCGATGTTCTGGTGAAGAACGTCACCCCCAAGCATCTGGAACCCATTACCGAAAAGCTGCGCCGTGCAGGCGTGGAGGTGGAAGAATTTGACGATGCTGTGCGTGTGCGCCGCACCGGCGATATTCTGCCGCTGAAGATCAACACGATGCCGCATCCCGGCTTTCCCACCGACATGCAGCCCCTGATGGGCGTGCTGCTGAGCGTGGCCAAGGGCACCAGCACCGTGACCGAGAGCGTGTGGGACAACCGCTTCCGCTATGTGGACGAGCTGCGCAAGATGGGTGCCAACGTGCAGGTGGACGGTCAGGTGGCTGTGTTTGAGGGCGTGGATAAGCTCACCCCTGCACCGCTGCGCGCACTGGATCTGCGTGCAGGCGCTGCCATGGTGGTGGCTGCGCTGATGGCAGACGGCACCAGTGAGATCGAGGAGATCGGCCACATCGAGCGCGGCTACGAGAATATCGTGGAAAAGCTGCGCGGTCTGGGTGCAGACATCAGCAAGGTGGAGCGTATGCCCGCTGCACTGGATCAGGCACTGTAACTTATAAAAAGCAAACAGCCTGCTGCATATGCGGCGGGCTGTTTTTGAGTGTATCAGAGGTTTTTCATGGCAGAATTCATCTCGTTATATTCGGGTTCCTCCGGCAACAGCAGTGTGGTGCGCTGCGGGCAGCGGTATCTCATTGTGGATATGGGCAAGGGCGTGCGCACTACCTCGGCGGCGCTCAAGGCGCTGGACCTTGCCGTCAGTGACTGCGACGGCATCCTTGTCACCCACGAGCACAGCGACCATGTGAAGGGGCTTTCCACCTTCCTCAAAAAGAACACGCTGCCGGTGTACGGTGCAGCGGCAACGCTGGATTTTCTGGACAGCAACGGCATCGTACCGGCCAGCTGTGAGCTGCACGAGCTGGAAGGCAGGGAAGAGGACGTGGGCGCGTTTGGCGTGCAGAGCTTTCCCACCAGCCACGATGTGCCCTGTGTGGGCTACCGCATCCACACCCCGGACGGCAAGACCATGACCATTGCAACCGACCTTGGCGTGCTCACGCCGCCGGTGCACGAGGCGCTTTCCGGCTGCGACCTTGTGGCACTGGAGAGCAACTACGACCTGCACATGCTGCGCAGCGGGCCGTATCCCTATTACTTACGGGCACGCATTGAAAGCACCCGGGGCCACCTTTCCAACGACGAGTGCTCGGCAAAGCTGCTGGAACTCATTCAGGAAGGGTGCAAAAAGTTTGCGCTGTGCCATCTTTCGCAGGAGAACAACACGCCTGCGCTTGCCCTGCAGACCGTGTTCAACACGCTGGGCGCGGCGGGCGTTGTGCCGGAGAAGGACTGCATCGTGCAGGCACAGCGCCGCAACGAAATGAGTCCGGTATTAGAGTTTTAAATAAAACAAACGGCAATGCATTTGCATTGCCGTTTGTTTTATTCAGCTGCTTTCTGTGTGCGGATGTCATCGCCTGCAAAAAGGCAGGGGACAAAGGCAGAAAGGCGGCTGGAAATTTTTTCGGTATACAGCTTTTCCAGCAGAGCACCGTCAGTGATGTTGGTGGTGACGATGGTGGGCAGTTTTGCACCCAGCCGGTTGTTGAGCAGACTGTACAGGCTGCTGATGAGGAAGGCAGAGTTGAACTCCGAGCCAAGATCATCCAGAATGAGCAGGTCGGCCCCGGCAGCGGTCTGCATCAGCGTTTCCTCCTCGCCTGCCGGGTCTGCACCAAAGTGCAGCCCTTCCAGCTTGGAGAAAAAGTCCGGGCTGGAAACATAGATCACATCGTAGCCCTTTTCCAGCACGATGCCCGCAATGGCAAGGGCCGCATGGGTCTTGCCAAGGCCCGCATTGCCAAACAGCATCAGGCTCTCGCTGTGGTGGTCAAACTCTTCCGCGTAGCTGCGCAGGTCTGCCAGCATATCGGCCATGTAAGGGCGGATGGCACCGCCCACCTTTTCATCGGCACGGTTCGGGTAATAGCGCAGCTCCATGGTGTCAAAGCTTGCAATGGACAGGCTGGACAGCGCCTCGATCTCCTTGCGGCGCAGCTGCTGCATCACCTTGTGCACGCACTCACAGGTGCGGCCATTCACGCTGCCGGTGTCCTGACATTTGGGGCAGACAAAGCGCGGCTCCAGTGCATCAGCGGGCCGTCCGCTTTGTGCCAGCAGGGCGGTCAGCTTCTGCTTTGCATCGGCAAGGGCGGCGGCAGCTTCGGTGCGGTCCTTGCCCGCAGCACCGGCCAGTGCGCAGCGGATGCCCCGCACCCGCACCTCTTCTTCTGCATGGCGCAGGGCGGGAATGGCGGCTTCGGCTTCGGCGCGGGCATCCTCGGCTCTGGCTCTGGCCATCTGCCGCCGGGCGGCCACGGTGCGCATGGCTTCCTGATACAGTTCATTTTTGGTACGCATGGCTCCTCCTTATTCCGGCTTCTTTTTCAACGGACGGCGGCGGGCAGCGTTCTTGAGGAAATCGTTGCCGCTGGGGGCTTCGCGGTCTACCCGGAGGTTTCGGCTGGCACCCGCAATGGCCACCGGGCTGCGCACATCGTGCACGGTGCGCAGGCCCTTGGCGTTCCAGGTTTTCAGGATGCTGTTCCAGTACCACAGGTCCCGCTTGGGGCCTGCCTGCACAGCAGCTTCCTGCACCATGGCATCGTCGTAGCCGTAAACCTCGTACCAGCGTGCAATGGCCTTGCGCCCGCCAAGGGTCAGCTCGCTTTCCGGGATGTTCAGAAGGCCGCTGACATACTGCTCGCGGCTCTGGCGCAGTGCCAGCAGTTTGAGGTGGGCATCGGCCTGCTCACCGGTCTCCACGCCCTCGGTGCGCCACACCTTCAGCTCATGCACTACGGCGGCCATGGTGCTACGGCCGGTGCTGGCAACGTAGGCGGTGCACAGCATCACGGTCTCCGGCGCAAAGCCCTCCTGCATATAAAGGTTGACCAGCTTTTCCATCTCCCTGTGGGTCAGAGGACGGGCAAAGCCGGTCTGTGCGCAGTCGATCAGGCTGGAGATCATGGGGTCGGTGCGGCTGGCCGCAGCGATCTCGGCCCAGGTCATGGGTGCGGGGGCGCTGGGTTCCTCGCCCGGTGCAGCGTTCTCTTCGTACCGCTCCAGCAGGCCAGCGCCTGCCCAGAAGGAGAGGGCGCTCTCGGCGCTGATGCGGCTGCGCAGCTTGAGGTCGGCACAGATCTTGTCCGGGTCGGTGATGCCGGTCGCCAGCACATACAGAGCCACGCGCACATTGTATTCTTCGGCGATGCCCAGTTTGGAAAACACCAGCTGCGGCACTGCAATGGTATCGCCCTTGAGTTCTTTTAAACGATAGATCATGTTTTATTCCTTCGGCTTGTCCGGCTCGGCTTCGGCAGCAGGCGGCTCCCACGGGTCGCTGTCCATCATGCTGGGGCAGTTTTTCCAGCGGTCAGGATCGGCATTGAACGCGTCCTGCAAAAAGGCGGCTGTGGCCTCCCGGCCCTCGTCGGTGAGCGGAAACACCTTCTGCACCCGCAGGGCAGGGTCGGTCTTTTCAATGGTCCAGGGGTCCGGCCAGTAGTCCACGGTGAGGATGCTTTCCTCCTTTGCGGCACCCTCGCCGCCGTCCGGGTCCGGCACGGTGCGCTTGCCGGGGATCATCCGGTATCGCAGACCGTATTCGTTTCCGCTGTAGGAATTTTTGCATTTGAAGTAATGCAGTAGGGGAACAAAGATCATGGCAGAGTCCTTTCGTATTTTGCAGGGAGCGGCTGTAAGCAAAAACGGCAAACCGATATTCCACGGTTTGCCGTTTGTTTTTGGAGCAGGGTACGGGACCCGAACCCGCCGCCTGCTGCTTGGGAAGCAGCCGCTCTACCGGATGAGCTAACCCTGCAAGTTGCTCATTTATTGTAGCAAAGAGGGACGGGATTGTCAAGGGCCGGAGAATGTCAGTTTTTCTGGGCATCGGTCAGGTCCAGCACCGGCGTGAAGGGGTCGAACACAAGGCCGGTGATGCCGTCCGCCACCAGCAGACGCCTGTTCTGGCCCAGCAGCGGCACCACGGCGCAGCCTTCCAGCAGCTGGCGCTCACAATCGGCCAGCAGGGCACAGCGGGCGCTGCCGGTCTGCTGGGCACTCTCGGCCAGACGCTGAGAGTAGATGGGGTCGAACCAGCCGGTCAGGCCGCCGCCCTCGGCCGTGAACTGCTGCAGCATCTGGTATACGCTGCCGCCTTCGGCGCGGATGGGAGCCAGCGCAATGGTGTAGCTGCCCGCTGCAAGGCGTTTGTCGAACTCCTCCTGCGGAACCTCTTCCACCGAGAAGAAGAGGGAGCAGTCCTTCTGCCATGCGCCGTTGATCTGTTCGGCCAGTTCGGTCAGGCCGGCTTCCTTCGGCAGCAGGATGGTCACGCCGGAAAAATCCGAGCTGGCCATGCCCTGCCGTGCATTCAGGTACAATGTACGGGGGTCGGTGATGGTGGGCAGCGGGTTCCTGGCAGACTTGCGGTAATCGATGCCGTCCACGGAAAGGCCGGTGGGCACAAGACCCTCGGCAGCGGTGTACAGACCGGAAGAGGGTACATCCACATTCTCCCGGGCGATGCCGGCAAGCGCCTGCCGCAGTTCCTGATCGGAAAACACAGAACCTTCGGCGCTGTTGAACAGCAGTGCCCAGGTGGTGTCGGAGTAAGCCACCGACTGCAGCGAGGTATCCTCGCCGGTGTCGTCCAGCGCGGCGGAGCATTTTTCGTCTGCAATGAGCTGGGCGGCGCTCTTGCCGGTGCTGCCGGTGTTCTGCACCAGACGCAGACTGCCGATCATGGGGGAGGAGACATCCCGGCGCAGGAACAGGCCGCTGGCCGTCCAGTTGTAAAGATAGAAGCTGCCGCTGGAAAGGGTGGTCTTGGCGGTCAGGCCGTAGGTGCCGCGGGTGCTCTCAAAAAATGCTTCATCGCAGGGCATGGCACCGGGCAGGGTGAGCTTGGCAAGGAAGTTGTCGTCCTTTTCACTCAGGCGGAACACCAGCGTCAGCGGGCCGGCGGCCGAAACGCCCAGCGTGCTGGCATCGGCTGTGCCAGCCAGCACGGCAGCACTGTTCTCAAGGGCGGCAAACTCCACGGCATAAGGGGAATTTGTCTGCGGCTGGAATATGCGCCGGAATGCAAACACAAAGTCCTCGGCAGTGATGGTGTGATCCGTGGAAGCGCCCTTGACGGCCTTGTAGGTCAGGCCGTCCTTGATCTGGAAGGTGTAGGTCTTGCCATCGGAGGAAATCGTCCAGCTCTCGGACAGATCGGGCACGATCTCGCCATCCGCTTTTTTGCGGACAAGCCCGCTGTAAAGGTTCTCGCAGGCGATCACGTCCGGGGCAGCAGAAGCCACCTGCGGGTCGAGGTTTGCGGGAATGGTATCCACGAACCATGTAAAGCTTGGCGCACTGGAACTGCTGCCGCAGCCGGTGAGCGCAAGCAGGAACGCAGCAGCAAGCACTGCTGCGGTAATACGGAAGAACTGTTTCAAGGGGATGACCTCATTCTATGGTATTTGCGGAAAAAAGGCTTCTTGTATACAAAAAGTACTCTGCTTCGACAAGTGTAGCAGAAACAGCGGCAAAATACAATTGCAGAATTGTGAATTTACCTTGCTTTTTGGGGCAAAAAGGGCGTTTTTCCGTTGCCAATTGCGGCTAAATGGACTATAATGGTACAGCGAAACATCTCTGCACCCGTTTTGAGGTGCGTTCTGAATACGATATTATGGAGGAGGAACTGTTTTTATGCAGAAGGATCAGCAGAAACTGATTGAACTCATCAAAGGCAAAAAAGTGGCCTTCATTGGTGCCGGTGTCAGCCACAAGACCCTGATCAAGGAGTTTGTGGAGCTGGGTGCCCATGTGACCCTGTGCGACCAGAAAAAGAGCGTGGAGGACTTTGGCGATTACGCTGCAACCATCAAGGAGCTGGGCATCGACCTGAGCCTGGGCGAAAACTATCTGGATGGCTTCAAGGGTCAGGATATCATCATGCGCACCCCGGGCTTTGTGGGCTACTTTGAAAAGCCCCTGCAGGATGCCATGGCCGCAGGCACCATGGTCACCAGTGAGGTGGAGTTGTTCTTCGACTTCTGCCCCTGCGAGATCGTAGCCGTGACCGGCTCCGACGGCAAGACCACCACCACCACCCTGATTTCCAAGTTCTACGAGGCCGCAGGCCGCAAGGTGCATCTGGGCGGCAACATCGGCGCAGCTCTGCTGCCCATGCTGCCCGAGGTGGCTCCCGAGGATGTGGCTGTGGTGGAGCTTTCCAGCTTCCAGCTCATCAGCATGCATTCCAGCCCCAACATTGCCGTGGTGACCAATGTTACCCCCAACCATCTGGACCACCACAAGGACATGCAGGAGTACATTGATGCCAAGCGCAACATCCTGCTGTACCAGAAGCAGCCCTGCCGCGCTGTGCTGGGCTATGAGAACGAGATCAGCCGTTCCATGCAGTCCGACTGCAAGGGCAAGCAGGTGTGGTTCACCCGCCTGCACGATACCGACAACGGTGCCTTCCTGCGCAAGGAGGACAACATGCTCTGCATGGCCGAGGATGGCGTTGTGACCCCCTTCCTGGCCCAGAAGGACGTGAAGCTGCGCGGTCTGCACAACATTGAAAACCTGCTGGCTGCTGCCGCTGCCGTGTGGGGCGAGGTGCCTGTGGAAGCCATCCAGAAGGTGGGCAGCACCTTTACCGGTGTGGAGCACCGCATTGAGCCGGTGCGCACGCTGGACGGCGTGCTGTACTACAACGACTCCATCGGCACCAGCCCGACGCGCACCATTGCCGGTCTGCGCAGCTTTAACCAGAAGGTCATTCTGATCGCTGGCGGCTACGACAAGCACATTCCCTATGAGCCGCTGGCACCGGAAGTGGTGGCCCATGTGAAGAACCTTGTGCTGATGGGTGCCACCGGCCCCCGCATCGAAAAGGCTGTGCGCGAGGACCCGAACTTCAACGAAGCCGAGCTGCCCATCCAGCATGCCGACAACATGCAGCACGCTGTGGAGCTGGCCCGTGCCTGCGCAAAGCCCGGTGATATCATCATCCTGTCCCCGGCCAGCGCATCGTTTGACCTGTACCCCAACTTTGAGGTGCGCGGCCGCGAGTTCAAGAAGATCGTCAACGAGCTGAAGTGATCGCGCAGGTCAGCACAAAAGCCCACCGCGCCCGCTTTTTAAATGCCTGCCGGGGGAAATGGGTGCTGGGGGCGACCCTGCCGCTGGATCTTGCCCTTTTTAGCAAAAGCCAGCCGTGGCGATTCTATGCAGGGCCTACACTGGCGCTGGAACTCAGCGGCAGCACCGCATGGGCAGCAGGGCACGCAAACCCGGAAGAGCTGGCCAGCTTTCTGGCTTTCTGCGGGTGTGAGAGCATCATTTTAGACGAAAACGAATGCCCACCGCCTGCCGGGTGGTGCAAAGCTGAAACGCTGACTGTATTCGGCCTTGCACCCGGCAAGGCTCTGCCGCTGCCCGCTGCAGACGAGACGCTCTGGGCCGGACTGACCCTTGACAGAGAACCCTCTGCCATGGATGTGGCACGGGCGCTCTACCCGGCGGATACGGCAAAGCAGGAGGACTTTTACTCCGAACTTTGCACAAAGCGCACCCGCGGCAAAGCCCTTGTGTGGGCGCTGCGGCAGGGAAGTGAAACGATCTGCACGGTAGGGGCCTATGCCCTTGCGAACAGGCAGGCCTACATGGCCTGCGGGCAGACAGCCCGGCCTTTGCGGGGCAAGGGCATCGGCGGGCGGCTCATTGTGCAGATGGCGAACGAGCTTGCCGCCAAGGGGGAGCACCCGGTGTTTCTCTGCAGCCCGGAGCGGGTGCACTTTTATACCCGGCTTGGCTTTGAAAAGCTGGGGGAATATGCAAGATATGAACAAACTCCTTCAGTCAAAACCTGACGGTTTTGCCAGCTCCCTCAATGAGGGAGCCTTTGGCAGGACGGAAAAGCTTTCTGCATAAGTGAAACGTTCTGGTTTCGTCAGGAGCTCCCTCCCTGAGGGAGCTGGCGCACGAAGTGCGGCTGAAGGAGTCATTCCGACAGAAAGCCTGCGCTCTATAAAATCTATAAAATTAAGGAACCGTTATAATGTCAATGCTGAACCACTTTTTCAATTACAAACCCGAAGTTCTGGCGCTGGACGAAAAGGCTATGGAGCTGTGCCAGCCCTACTTCCGCCATATGGAGGAGATCCGCGATTTTAACCAGCTCAAAATGCTGAAAGCCTTTGCGGATACCCAGATGTCCTCCACCGATATGCTGGGCACCACCGGCTACGGCCTGTGGGATACCGGCCGCGCAAAGCTGGAGCAGATCTTTGCCGAGGTGATGGGCGCAGAGGATGCCCTCGTGCGCAGTCAGTTCCAGAGCGGCACCCACACGCTGGCTGTGGCGCTGTTCGGCCTGCTGCGGGCAGGGGACACCCTGCTGGCTGCCACCGGCCGCCCCTACGATACGCTGGAAGGCGTGATCGGTCTGGACGGCAAGGGCAGGGGCACCGGCACCCTGATGGATTACGGCATCCAGTACGATGAAGCTCCGCTGAAAGCCGACTTCACCCCGGATTATGACCTGATCGCCCAAAAGGCCCCCGGTGCAAAGGTGTGCCACATCCAGCGCAGCCGCGGCTATCTGCAGCGCAATGCCTTTGATCTGGAAACGATCCGAAAAATTGCGGATACCGCCCGCGCCGCAAACCCGGACATCATTATTTTTGTGGATAACTGCTACGGCGAGTTCACCCAGACGCAGGAACCCTGTCAGATGGGCGCAGACCTTGTGGTGGGCAGCCTGATCAAGAACCCCGGCGGCGGCATCGCTCCCACCGGCGGCTACATTGCGGGCCGCAAAGACCTTGTGGAGCTGTGCGCTTACCGCCTGAATGCGCCCGGTCTCGGCAAGGATCTGGGCTGCACGCTGGAAACGCCCCGTGATATGTATCTGGGCTTCTACTATGCGCCCGGCGTGGTGTGCGAGGCCATCAAGACCGCCATTTACGCCCAGTGTATGCTGGAGCTGCTGGGCAAGAATCCAGTGCCGCGCTACTGCGACGACCATAACGACATCGTCACCTGCTTTGATGCAGGCACTGCGGATGCGCTCATCGGCTTCTGTCAGGGCATTCAGGCTGCAAGCCCCGTGGACAGCTATGCCGCCCCGGAACCTTCTCCGGAGCCGGGCTATACCGACGAGGTGGTCATGGCAAGCGGCAGCTTTACACAGGGCAGCACCATCGAGCTTTCCTGCGACGGCCCGCTGCGTGAGCCGTACACCTGCTACCTGCAGGGCGGTCTGAACTTTGCTGCCAGCCGTGCAGGCGTGCTGCTGGCCATCCAGAAGGCTTATTTTAAGGACTGAAAAAGGGGAGAGTGCATGCCGGTTTTAAGTGACCGTGTGGGGCTGAAGCACAATGTTCCGCAGGGCACCTATTTTGTGATGATCGATATTTCCGATTCTCTGGCGCTGCCCCAGTTCAAGGGCTGGACCGATCTGCAGTTCTGTGAGTGGATGATCCGGAAAGTGGGCGTGGCCGCTGTGCCTGGCTCCAGCTTCTTCCGGGAGCCGGTGAACCACCTGATCCGGATGCACTTTGCCCGCGGCACCGATGTGCTGGACGAAGCCGTCCGCCGGCTGGAAAAGCTGCAGGCATTCCTGAAATAAAAGCAAAACAAAAAACAACAACGCCGCAGGAAGTTTCCTGCGGCGTTGTCTCTTTCCCGATACTCTATACACAATTCATCACACGGCGTGGCGCTGCACGGTGGGCATTGGCTCCACAAGAGCGGGATGCATCCCCTCGCGGTAGTCCAAGTCGCCCTGATCCATACCGCGCAGCAAGACCTCGGCGGTGGCAATGTTGGTGGCAATGGGTACGCTGTGCATATCGCACAGGCGGAGCAGATTCTGCTCGGTGATGCTGGCGGCATCCGCTTTCAGCGGGTCACGGAAGAACAACACCAGATCCACTTCGTTGCACGCAATGCGGGAAGTGATCTGCTGCACACCGCCCAAGCGCCCGGAGAGATAACAGTGCACGGGCAGGCCGGTAGTCTGCGCCAGCATCCGTCCGGTGGTGCCGGTAGCAATGACTGTGTTTTTGGACAAAATGGCGCTGTAAGCAGTGCAGAACTGCAGTGCAAGCTCTTTGCGGGAATCGTGCGCAAGAATGGCAATCGTCATAGTACTCTCTCCTTTGCTGTCAGTATAGTACTGTGTACGGCGAATAATTCATAGACGGAAAATGAAACACCGTGAAATCGTTATCAAAATTTCCAATATAGTTTTACCGCAACAAAACTGTGCTTGTCAAGAGTTTTTTATACTTTTTACCAGATAAAATAGAGAAAGTGAGATTATTGCTTTGTATGAATTGGAGAAAACTGGGATACAATCATCTATATCAGTGAGCGAATAGGAAAGGCAGATTGAAAACATAATTCAGCTTTTTGTCTTTACTGAAAGAACATTCCATGGGAATAAAACAAAAAAACAGGCTGGCGCAAATCGCACCAGCCTGTTTCGGAAAAAGCTTTTCAGTTTCGTTTCTAAATTATGAATATTATGGAGAAAACGCTCACTCCCGATTTCCGCACTGGAAAGGTGGGTTCAGCGGGCTTTAGCGGATCTGACCATTGCCGTGGATGATATACTTGTAGCTGCACAGCTCGGCCAGTCCCATGGGGCCGCGGGCGTGGAGTTTCTGGGTGGAAATGCCCATTTCGCACCCAAGGCCGAATTCACCGCCATCCGTAAAGCGGGTGGAACAGTTCACATACACGGCGGCGCTGTCCACTGCGGCAGTGAACAGGTCGGCATGGGCCTGTGTCTGGGTCAGGATGGCCTCGCTGTGGCCGGTGGAGTGCTCAGCAATATGCCCGATGGCCTCCTCCACGCTGTCCACGACCTTGACCGCGAGGATGTAGTCCAGAAATTCGGTGTCAAAGTCCTTTTCTCCGGCAGGGGTGCCGGAGATGATGGCGGCTGCGCGCTTATCCAGCCGCAGCTCCACCGGGTGCAGGCCCTTTGCCGCGCGGTTCGGGCCAAGGCGCTGGGCCAGACGGGGAAGAAACTCCCCGGCAATGGCAGAGTGCACAAGGCACACCTCCTCGGCGTTGCACACGCTGGGGCGGCTGGCTTTTGCGTTCTCGATGATGTCCAGAGCTTTGTCCAGATCGGCGGTGTCGTCTACGTACACATGGCAGATGCCGGTGCCGGTCTGGATGCAGGGGACCTTGGCGTTCTGAACGCAGGCACGGATCAGCCCGGCACCGCCGCGCGGGATCAGCAGATCCACATAGCCTACAGCGGTCATCAGAGCGTTGGCAGAAGCGTGTGTGGTGTCCTCGATCAGGCAGACCGCTGTCTCGGGCAGACCGGCTTTTTTCAGGCCCTGCCGCAGAACGGTGACGATGGCGTTGGCACTGCGCCATGCTTCCTTGCCGCAGCGCAGGATACAGGCATTGCCGCTCTTGATGGCAAGGGCAGCGGCATCGCTGGTCACATTGGGGCGGCTCTCGTAGATAATGGCGATCACGCCCATGGGCACGGCCGTCTTTTCAATGACAAGCCCGTTGGGGCGTTCCACCCGGTTCAGCACCCGGCCCACCGGGTCGGGCAGAGCGGCAACCTCGCGGATGCCCTGCGCCATGGCTTCAATGCGCGGTGCGGTCAGGGCCAGACGGTCCAGCATCACATCGCTGATGTGCCCCTTGGCCGCAGCCATATCCTCGGCATTGGCAGCAAGGATGGCCGCCTGATCGTCTGCGCTGCACAGCGCATCTGCCATGCCCAGCAGGGCCGCGTTGCGGGCGGTGTTATCGGCCAGCGCAAGGGCACTTTTGGCGCTGCGGGCGGCTTCCAGAATTTCCTGTGTGGTCATGTGTTCAGTCCTCCTTGCGGGCCGCAAAGCGGGTGCCTGCGGGCTTGCCTGCGGCAATGTCGTACAAAAGCTCCGGGTGTGCGCCGTTGGCAATGACCATATCGGCACCGCTGCCCGTTACCATGCGGGCAGCGCGCAGCTTGGTGGCCATGCCGCCGGTGCCAAGGGCCGAACCGGCACCATCGGCCAGAGCCATCACCTCGGGGGTGATCTCCTCCACCAGCGGGATGAGCTTTGCATCCGTGTGGGTGTGGGGATTGGCGGTGTACAGGCCGTCGATGTCACTCAGCAGCACCAGCATGTCAGCCTTGGCGCAGCAGGCCACGATGGCCGCCAGCGTGTCGTTGTCGCCAATGGAGGTGATCTCATCGGTGGCAACGGTGTCATTTTCGTTGATGATGGGCAGGGCACCCAGCTCCAGCAGGCGGGACAGGGTGTTCTGAAAGTTCACGCGCCGTTCGGTGTGCTCCACGTCCACGCCGGTGAGCAGGATCTGCGCCACGGTGTGATTGTAGGCGTTGAACAGCCGGTCGTAGGTGTACATCAGCTCACACTGGCCCACAGCGGCGCAGGCCTGCTTGGTGGTGGTGTCCTTTGGGCGGGTTGGCAGTGAGAGCTTGCCCACGCCCATGCCAATGGCACCGGAGGACACCAGAATGACCTCATGGCCCTCGTTTTTCAGGTCGCTGAGCACCTTGACCAGCTGTTCCGTGTGGCGGATGTTCAGCCGTCCGGTGGCGTATGCCAGAGTAGAAGTGCCTACTTTTACAACGATGCGCATGATATCCTTAACCCTTTCCCATTTCCTTTGTCTTATTGTACGAGGCGATCACGGCATCCATCACCGCACCGCGCAGGCCGTGCTCTTCCAGCACGCGCACGCCCTGAATGGTGCTGCCGCCGGGGCTGCATACAGCATCCTTGAGTTCGCCGGGATGCTTTCCGCTTTCCAGCACCAGCTTTGCGCTGCCCAGAACCATCTGCGCGGCATATTCTTGCGCTTTGGCGCGGGGCAGGCCGCAGGCCACGCCGCCGTCGGCCAGAGCCTCAATAAACTGGTATACCCATGCCGGGCCGCAGCCGGAAACGCAGCTGGCAGCATCGATCAGACTTTCCGGCACGGCATCCAGACGGCCCGCAGGAGCCATGATCCTAAGGAAGGCTTCTTCTTCCTCAGCGGTGACATTGCTGGAACAGTACTGGATCATACCCTCGCCCACCGAAGCCGGGGTGTTGGGCATGATGCGGATCACAGGAAAGTCCTCACCGGCCATCTCCTGAATACGGGCGATCGAAAGGCCCGCTGCCATGCTGCACAGCACAAAACGGCTGGGGCGCTCGTCAAAGGTGAACTTGAGCGGCTGGAGAAGAGCTTCCATCATCTGGGGCTTTACCGCCAGAAAGATCAGGTCGCAGTCACTGGCCACCTCGGCATTGGTGGCTGTTTTGCAGCCCAGTTCTTTGGCCAGTGCCTGTGCCTTGGCCGCAGTGCGGTTTGCCAGAAAAACCTTCTTAGGCTCAACAGCTTTGCAAACGGCACGGGCGATGGCTCCACCCATGTTGCCGCAGCCCAGAAAACCAATGGTATCCATCATAGTTTGTACCCTCCCTCAAAACGGCACTTCAATCACAGCCGTCTGCTCTCATTCTAAGCGTAGAGGAATATAAAATCAAGGGCCTTTTCCGCTTTTTTGCCGGAAGAAGCCGCTTTTGCAGGCATTGCGCACCGCCGGAAGGGGTTTAGGGGGCTGAGAAACGGCTTTTGAAGCGAGAAACTGCCGGAGTGAAAACGCAGGAAGATTCTTTGTTTACAAAATGGACAGAATCAATGCTTGCAATCGGAACGACTTTTGCGGTATTATAATGTACGAAGCTGCCAATCGCCGTATGCAGCGGGAAAAATTTCTACGGTCGGGAAAGGAAGGTTTTTGTGTCACAAACAACGAAGCGGGCACTGGAAGCATCGCTGAAAAAGCTGCTGCTGGAAAAGCCCCTCAATAAGATCACGATCAACGATATCACCGAGGACTGCGGCGTGAACCGCATGACCTTCTACTACCACTTTAAGGATATTTACGATCTGGTGGACTGGATCCTAATGGAAGATGCGGCCAAGACGATGGAAGGTCGCCAGAGCTTTGATACATGGACCGAAGCATTTCTGGACATCCTGCACCAGATCCGGGATAACAAAACACTGGTACTGAACGTATACCGCTCTGTGGGTCGTGAACAGGTGGAGCAGTATCTGTACAAGCTTCTGGACCCCATGCTGAAGGAATTTGCGGATCGCGAATGCCGCGACATCACCGTGCAGGACGATGACAAGCAGTTTGTGGTGGATTTTTACAAATATGCGCTGGTGGGCGTGGTGCTGGAATGGATCCGCCGGGATATGAAGACCGAGCCCGCTGTGATGGTAGAACGTATGGGACGGATGCTGCAGGGCGATCTGCGCCGCGCGTTATGCCGCCTTGCCAGCAATAAGATCCATCTGGAACAGGACGGTTGAACCGGAAGAACGACAAAATTTTATCATAATCCGCGCCGTGATGGGTTTTCTATCACGGCGCTTTTTCTGTTTATGGCAACTTGTGGGATAGAGTGGTAGAGTAATGGCATAGAAATAGAAAAAGAGATTTCCGAAAAATACCGTTTGGAGGAAAAGGATAATGAATACTTCTGTTGAGAGCCTGACTCATAAAATGCAGCGTGCTGCCGTTGGTAAAATGGTGGACGTGGTGCTTTCTCATGCCGATAAAGACCGTCAGAAAACCGTGGGACAGCTGGTGGATGTTGCAAAGCAGTTCTATGGTAGTTCGTTCAGCGATGAAGCCTACGAACACGCCAGACAGACCCTGACCGACCCCGACAGCAAGTGGTCCAAGCTCATCAACTGTGTGCTGGATCAGACCGACCCCAACGTGGCCCGCACCATGGCGCTGAATCTGGGCTACGAGGCTTTCTTCCGCGGCACCAAGACCATCCGCGAGAACCGTGTGAAGTACCAGTGCAACATCCCCTGGCTGATCCTGTTCGACCCCACTTCCGCCTGCAATATGCACTGCGTGGGCTGCTGGGCCGGCGAGTATGGTCACAAGAATAACCTCAGCTTTGAGGATATGGACAAGATCGTTACCGAGGGCAAGGAGCTGGGCGTGTACCTGTACATGCTGACCGGCGGCGAGCCGCTGGTGCGTAAGGCTGATATCCTCAAGCTGGCCGAGAAGCACAACGATGTGCAGTTTGCCATCTACACCAACTCCACCCTCATCGATGAGCCCTTCTGCAAAGAGGTGGTGCGTCTGGGCAACATTGCCTTCATGCTGTCCATCGAGGGCACCCCGGAGACCAACGATGCCCGCCGCGGTGAGGGGCACTATGCCGCTGTTATGCATGCTATGGATCTGCTCAAGGAGCACGGCATCGTGTTCGGCACGTCCATCTGCTACACCCGCGATAATATCGAAGCTGTCACCAACGATGAGTTCATGCGTTTCCTGTGTGAGAAGGGTGCACACTTCGGCTTCTACTTCCACTACATGCCCGTGGGCAACGACGCAGCGCCCGAACTGATGCCCACCCCGGAGCAGCGCAAATATATGATCGACCGCATCCGCTATCTGCGCTCGGAAGAGTGCGATATCCCGTTCTACCCGATGGATTTCCAGAACGATGGCGAGTTCGTGGGCGGCTGCATTGCCGGCGGACGCAACTACTTCCACATCAACTCTGCCGGTGACGCAGAGCCGTGCGTGTTCATCCACTACTCCAATGCAAACATCCACGACCAGAGCATTCTGGAAATTCTGCACAGCCCGCTGTTCATGGCTTATCACAACGGCCAGCCCTTCAACAAGAACCATCTGCGTCCCTGCCCGATGCTGGAAAACCCCGAACTGCTGCAGAAGATGGTGCACGAGACCGGTGCCCACAGCACCGACCTGCAGTCGCCGGAGAGCGTAGAACACCTGTGCGAGAAGTGCAAGAACTATGCGGCCAGCTGGCAGCCCACGGCGGACGAGATCTGGTCCCACACCAAGATCCGCGAGAGCCGCTACGAGAACTACAAGGACTGGAAGCCCTCGCAGCCCATTGAAAAGTAACGAAGGCAGACATCATAATGCAAACAAAGCCCAGGTGTTCCATTGAAGTGCGCTCCGTCAAGTAGACAGAGAAATAATATAAGTTTTTGTTCGCCGTTTCCACAAGGAGACGGCGAATTTTTTGTGCAAAAGTGATTGTTCTTTCCTGACATAAAAATACCCCCAGAGTACGCAGAGTTTTTATTTTACTCTGTCTACTCTAGGGGGAGCATATCACACGCAGAGAGGGTCTTGCTGTTTCATGAAAGAGTGGTTTTGAAAATTACCAGAACCAGTAGCGCTTTTTCAGCACAACATATGCAATGCCGATCAGAACCACTACAACACCACCGGCAATGAAGAAGGTCCAGTTGATATTGGCAAATTTCAGGTTCTGGTTGGTCAGCAGATAACGGCCTGCAGTATCGGCAGTGATGATGCCGTCGGTGTAGCTGTTCAGGTACTGCCACTTGTTGGAGACGGCGTTGTACAGATACAGGCGGGTATAGGTGCTCACATCCAGATCGATGCGCACCGAGCAGGGAAGAGCTTTGCCCTTGTCCAGCTCAAACTCGATGCCCTGATCGGACTCAGTCAGGATGAGCATGGTGTCCAGCTCACTGGTGGTGCTCTTGACACCGCTGCCTGCAATCTGCATGGTGTAGCCATCGCCCACCACGCACAGGGTCTTGCCGGTGGTGCGCAGCGCATTGAGGATATCACCGGTCACGGTAGGAACCTCGGCCTGTGTGAAAACGATCTCGTTGTCCTCACTGTCCTGAATGGCCTGCACAACGGGATCGATCTCGATGGGAGTATCGTTATCCGGTTCGGTGGAGCTGCTGTCCGAAGAATTATCGGAAGAAGATGCAGCCGAACGGTTGACGATGACCGTGACCATGGCGGATGCAGTGCCGTTGGAAACGGTAATGGAAGTAGCGCCGGTGCCCACAGCCGTGATCACGCCGCTGGGGCTGACCGTGGCAATGTTGCTGTTGGCGGACTTATAGGTGAACTTCTGGGAAGCGGAAGAAGGCTTGACACTGGCGGTCAGGGTGCGGGTGGCACCGGGCTTGAGCACAACGTAGGAAGGATTCACCGTGACGACCTGACCGCTGTTGGAAGAACCAGTGCTGGCGGTGCCGGTGCTGGAGTTGGGAATACTCATGACCGTGACATTGGTGGTAGCAGTCACCGAACCGCAGGTAGCGGTAATGGTGGCGGTGCCGGGGGCAATGCCGGTAACACGGCCGAAATTGTTCACCGTGGCGACCTTCTCATTGGAAGAGGTCAGGGCGACGGTGGCATAGTTGGAAGCCGAAGTAGGCCGCACCTGCAGCTGTGCCGAGACCGAGTTGCCAACATAGATGGTGTTGGAGGAAAGGGAAAGGTCCATCTCGGTAACGATCATGGAAGAATCCATGGAGACAACGATGGTGTAGGCACAGATCTGGTTGCCTGCGGCAGCGGTGATGCGGGTGGTGCCTACGCCCACAGCCTGCACGACACCGGAGTTGCTCACGGTCAGAATGGAAGTATCGTCCGAGATAAAGACAACCGAGTCGGTAGAGTTGCGCGGACGCACCACAGGAGACAGCTGCTGAGAGGAACCCAGCAGCATGTTGGCGGTATAGCTGCCGGCCTCAATGCTTTCGGCAGGCACGTCCTGATCCCACGGCATGGCAACGCCGCTCAGGGCAAGGCCGGAGACAGGGCTTGCTGCGGCCGCAGACACAGCTGTGCCGCAGGCCAGCAGGCAGAGCGCTGCCGCACAGACGGCCAGTTTTTTTGCGGTTGATTTCATAGTAAGTGTACCTCTTTGGGTGATATAACGGCGGCTGGCAGTCAGCACAGCTCCGGTTTAGCGGAACAGAACGCCCAGGGCTTCCATTGCGTACTCGAAATAGGTGACCTGATCGTACTCCACGCGGGCAGTAACGCTCATGCCGTTGGAAAGATCCACCTTGTCGCCGCTGCGGCTCACCACATAAGTGGCATCGGGCTTAATGGTCATCTTATAGTAGGAAGCATTGGAGCTGGCCGTCACGTCACTGTCAATGGCCGTTACAGTGCCGGTCAGGGTGCCATAGGAATACTCCGAAAGGCCGGTAATGGCAATCTTGCACGGGTCACCCACATGAAGCAGCGGGCGGTCATTCACGGTGACCATGGCAACGATCTCCAGATCGTCGTTCTCGCTGGCAACAGTGGCCAGCGGGGAGCCTGCGCTCAGCACCATGCCCTCTTTGTAAGGAGTATCCATGTGGATCACACCGGAGGTGGGAGCGTAGATGTAGTAATCGTTGGCACCGGTGTTCAAGGCATCGAGCTGAGCCTGAACGTTGTCCACGTTGCTCTGTGCGCTGGTAATGCTCTGGGAGATGGACTGCATGGTAGAGTAGTACAGAGCTTCTACTTCGCTCTGGCTCTGCTCCATCATGGTCTTGATCTGAGCATCGGAGTAACCGGCAGCCTGATAGGCCGTGGCATCAAAGGTCTTCTGAGAGACCTGGCTCTTGTAGGTCTCGTACTGATAGTAGTAGGGCTGATCTTCGGGGTTTGTCTCGCTGAAGTAGTTGGTATCATCCTGCACGCACTGCAGCAGCTTGTTGTACTGGTCCAGCTGGGTCTGGTAGATCTTGAGCTGGCTTTCCAAGTTATCCTGCTGCATGTCGATATCCGTGCTCTTGATGTGGGCCACGAGGTCGCCCTCGTTCACATAGCTGCCCTCCGAAATATACATCTCGGTAATGGAGCCGGAATAACTGGACATGATATAGGTTTTATTGCTGGCCTGCACGGTGCCTGCGTTCTGGCTGACATAAATGCGGTTGGTATGGGTGCTCCACACCACCAGAAACAGCATGAAGATGCCCACCAGAATGACAAAAGCGTAGCCATAAGGTGGCAGCTTTTTTTCCATCATGATGCGGCGGTCCTGCAGATCCGAAAGGTTCTGAACTTTAATCGTCATAATTACTTGGTCTCCATAAAGACATCGACCACGGCATCATCCTCGTCCTGATTGACATAGATGGTATAGGAGGTGCCGGTCAGTTTCTGCTCATTCTCAAAAGCGTGGACCTGTAGCTTGTAGGAAGCCAGCTGGCTGTCGGGCATGGGGCCGGTGTAGTGGGCATACAGGCAGTTCTTCACGCGCAGAACAGCATCCATATGGTAGTCCTGCTCCATCTGGCCGATGAACTGGGTAGCCTGCTGCATCATGTACAGGTGCATCTGACGGTCCTCACCAACCACCATGGCCTGCACAATGGGGCCAATAGGCTGTGCGTTGTTGCTCTTGATAAAGTTGTGCATCTGGGTCAGCACCACGGGCAGACTGGCCATCTCTTCCGGATGGATCTCACGGGAGAGCACATTGGTGAGCTTCAGGGTCTTGTTCTCGGCTACTTTGATCTCTTTCATGTTGAATACCTCGGTTCCTTTTCAGATTTACCTCAGAAGAGGCAGTAATAGGCAATCGAGAAAGGGGAGAAAACCGCTGCAGAGAGCAGCTTCCTCTCCGCTCCCGATCGCCTACTACTTATAAAAGTAATAGGGATCTTGCAAATAAAATGTGCCCGGAGGCATTTTGCCTCCGGGCACACCATAGTGAGGCATAGTTACCTGAGCAGGCGGGGCCTGTTCAGGATAACACCATCTACTTCTACTAAACAGAAAGTCTTTCTAGCTCTTTTTTATCTGACACAGCAAAACTATGTCAAATCAAGCTATCCATCATGAATGACTCCCTTTCATATGTAACCGGGTACGCACCCGGCTGCAACACATCAATAGGTGATCGACTCACCGTCGTCATCCTCTTCCACCACGGCCTGCATGACAGACTGCTTGGGCTCTGCCTTTTTGCTGCGGTAGATACCCTGCTGCATGTTCCACAGCTCGTAGTACTTGCCTTCCTTGGCAAGCAGCTCATCGTGCGTGCCGCGTTCCACGATCTTGCCGTGATCCATCACAAGGATCAGATCACAGTCACGAACAGTGGACAGGCGGTGAGCTACGATCAGCATGGAACGATCTGCAAGCTGATCGTAGATCATGTTGAAGATCAAATTTTCCGTAGCAAAGTCCAGATTACTGGTGGATTCATCCAGAATGTAGAGGTTGGAATCTTTCAGGAAAGCGCGTGCCAGCGCAATGCGCTGCTTTTCACCGCCGGACAGACCGTTGCCTGCTTCTTCCAGATAGGTGTTATACTGCAGGGGCAGATGACGGATAAAGTCGTGAGCATCTGCCTTCTTGGCAGCTTCCTTAACTTCGTCCATCGTAGCGTCCATACGGGAAACGCGGATGTTATCATAAATGGTCTTGCTGAACAGCTCAACGTTCTGCGGCACATAAGAAATTGCACGGCGGACAGAATCATTGGTGTATTCAGCCAGATTCACACCGTTCAAGTCGATCTCGCCATCTTCCGGCTCATAATACTTGAGCAGAAGCTTGGTGATCGTGGATTTGCCGCTGCCGCTGCTGCCCACCAGTGCGACCTTTTTACCGGCCGGAATGGTAAAGCTGATGTGATCCAGTGCAGGGGCACGGTTGCCATAACGGAAAGTGACATCCTTGAACTCGATATCGCCCTCCACCTTGTCCAGATCGGTGCGGTCTTCGTCGCCAACCGTCTCGGAGGGATAATCCATGATCTCGCCCAGACGCTTCATGGAAATGCTGGCCTCCTGAATCTGCATCTGCAGACCGATCAGGTTGCTCAGCGGGGAAGTAAAGTAAGAGGACAGTGTGCTGAAAGCCATGAATCCGCCCAGTGTCATCTCCCCCTTCAGAACCTGACTGATACCCACATAGGTGGTCAGCATGCTGAAACCGGTGGAAATGAAGGAGGAAATCAGGCCCTGCGTGGTGCTGATCTTGCTGGAGCGCAGGCTGATCTTCAGGCTCTTGATGTACTCACGCTCGAGGTTCTCCATTTCGGTATCCTCGTTGGCGTTGCACTTGACCGTCTCAATGCCGCGCAGGCTTTCGATCATCTGGCTGTTCAGTGCAGCGGACTGCACCATGGTCTCTTCGTTGATCTTTTTGTAAGGCTGCTTGTAGATCAGCACCAGCAGAATGCTGACCAGAGCCATGAACAGCGAGATCGAGAAGAGCATCGCATTCATGCGGAACAGGATGATACCGGTGATAATGGCCATCGAGATATCCATGATCAGGCTCAGCGCAATGCTGGTGAAGATGGATTTGATGGTGTTTGCATCCGAATAACGGGTGGTGATATCACCAGTCTTGCGGGTGGCAAAGAACTTCATGGGCAGATGGAAGATATGCCCGAAGTAGCCCAGCATCAGCGGAATATCGATCTTGATGGATAGGTGGATCAGAACCCACTGCCGGACAAAGCCCACCAGCGTATTGGTGATGCTGACCATGCTGAACACAAGGATCAGTGTGACCAGCAGATTGTCCAAGCCATATGGCAAGACCTCGTCCATCAGGATCTTGTTGAACATGGAGGAGGCGATGCCCAGGATCGTAACGATCAGAGAACTCAGGATCGCATAGGCAAAGAGTTTTTTCTGGGGCAGCAACAGGTCGATGTAACGCTTGAACATGCCGCCCTTTTCGATCTTACCGCCCTTGAACTCCGAGGTGGGGTTCATCAGCAGCAGAACACCGGTAAAGTTCTTGTAGAACTCATCCAGAGAGATCTTTTTCAGCTCACTGCCGGGGTCGCCGATCACGACATAATCCTTGCACTTGTGTTTTTTGCCGTTCTTCTCATCTTCCTTGGCGGCTTCGGCTTCTTTCAGCATGTGCCGACGACGCTCACCGTCATCTTTGATGGTGGTCTTTTTAAAGACGACCACAAAGTGGGCCAGACCCTGATCGGTGATGACCTGCGCAATGCAGGGCAGCGAGAAATCGCTGAGGAAATTTTCACGGTCTACGCGAACCGCTGCAGTGGTGAAACCCAACTCATTAGCGGCTTTCTGCAAACCAACAAGGTTCGTGCCTTTCAGGTCGGTACCCATCATATCGCGCAGGCGGGTGATGGTAACTTCCTTTTTGTAATGGAGGCACACCATTGCGAGGCAGGCAGCCGCACAGTCAGTGGTGTCGTGCTGCCGGACATAGGTATAACGCATAGATGCTTCCTTTGATCATATACAAATTTATTCAAACAGCGGCAGGCGTTTTGAAGAAGCGGCCTGCCGCAGATCTGACAACGTGAAAAGAGCCGGAGCCTGAAACAACAGCACAGAGACCGGTGTTTTGTCCTGTCCTGCGGAAAACCATGACAAAACACCGGTCGGCTGCTATCAAAAGAAGGGAGCACCTACCCTTTGATCTGTGTGCCGGACTTTGGAAAAACAGATACAAATTCCCAAAGCTTATAAGCAGTATACCACAATGTGACATCTTCTTCAAGTAGTCAAATTTTAAGAAATCATTATGCTTGATGCTTTTTTCGCATGGATGCTGTGTTTTTGGGACAGAGAAGCCCAAAAACAGAGGAGAAACACGACTGCATGGCTGTACAGAAAAAGGGTGTAGTATGGGACAAACAAAAAAGGCAATGTTCCGTGGAACATTGCCTTTTCTTCTGGCGCCTCTTGCCTGACTCGAACAGGCGACACCCTGATTAACAGTCAGGTGCTCTAACCGACTGAGCTAAAGAGGCAGATCACATTTGTGACTGCGAGAGATATTATACCGCATAAGAATGCCTTTTGCAAGCCTTTTTTTAAAAAATGAATCATTTTTGGCAAAATAAAACCGTCCTGCAGTGTTTTGAAACGCCGCAGGACGGTAAAGTACATATTATAAAAGAAGGAAAGGCTTATTTCAGCTTGCTCTTGGCCTTCATGCGCTGCTCGTGGTTCAGGATCTGCTTGCGGATGCGCAGATTTTCAGGAGTGACCTCCAGCAGCTCGTCCTGTGCAAGGAATTCCAGGCAGCCTTCCAGACTGAGCTTGCTAATGGGGATCAGGCGCAGAGCATCATCGGAGCCAGATGCACGGGTATTGGTCAGGTGCTTGGTCTTGCAGACGTTGACATCCACGTCCTCGCCGGAAGCGGTGTAGCCAATGACCATGCCCTCGTAGACCTTTTCACCAGCGCCCACCAGAAGGGTGCCGCGCTGCTGAGCATTGAACAGACCGTAGGTGACAGCCTCGCCGGTCTCAAAGCTGACCAGAGAACCGGTGGAGCGGTTGGCAATCATGCCAGCCCAGACATCGTAACCGTCGAAGATCTGGTTGATGATGCCTTCGCCGTGGGTATCGGTCAGGAACTGGTTGCGGTAGCCGAACAGGCCGCGGCTGGGCATACGGAACTCCAGACGCACACGGTCGGTGCCCAGAGATTCCATCTGCTGCAGGATAGCCTTGCGCTGGCCCAGGCCGGTCATGACAGCGCCCTGATACTGGGTGGGCACATCGATGACGACATGCTCCATAGGCTCATAGGTCTTGCCGTCGATGACCTTGGTCAGAACGTGCGGGGGAGAGACCTGCAGCTCATAACCTTCACGGCGCATGGTCTCGATCAGGATGGACAGGTGCATCTCACCACGGCCCATAACGCGGAAGGAATCGGTGGTGGCGGAATCCTCCACCTTCAAAGCGACATCCTTCAGCAGTTCCTTCTGCAAACGGTCACGGATCTGGCGGCTGGTGACGTACTTGCCCTCGCGGCCGGCCAGCGGGCTGTCGTTGACGGAAAAGGTCATTTCAACAGTAGGATCGTTGATTTTCACGAAGGGCAGCGGCTCCACATTGGAGGGGCTGCACAGGGTATTGCCGATGGTCACGTCGGGCAGGCCGGAGAAGGCCACGATATCGCCGGCGGTAATGTTATCGCACGGCTGACGGCCATTGGCCTGAAAGTCGTACAGCTTGGTCAGACGGCCGCGCATCTTCAGATCCTGATTGTGCCAGTCACAGACGACAACTTCCTCGCCCACCTTGGCAACGCCGTTCTGGATGCGGCCAATGCCGATGCGGCCCACGAAGTCGTTGTAGTCCACAGAGGACACCAGCATCTGGAAGGGAGCCTCGGGGTCGCCCTCAGGCGGCTTGATGGTGCTCAGCAGAGTATCGAACAGAGGGATCAGGTCGGTGCCGGGCACATCGGGGTCCAGGCTTGCGGTGCCATCACGGCCACAGCAGAACAGCATGGGGCAGTCCAGCTGCTCATCGGTGGCACCCAGATCCATCAGCAGGTACAGCACCTCATCGATGACTTCCTTGATGCGGGCATCGGGGCGGTCGATCTTGTTGATGGCCACCACCAGACTCAGGTTCTGCTGCAGAGCCTTCTGCAGCACAAAACGGGTCTGGGGCATGCAGCCTTCGGCGGCATCCACCAGCAGCAGAACACCGTTGACCATCTTCAGCACGCGCTCCACCTCGCCGCCAAAGTCGGCATGGCCCGGAGTATCGACAATATTGATCTTGACACCCTTGTAGGTGCAGGAGCAGTTCTTGGCCAGAATGGTAATGCCGCGCTCACGCTCGATATCGCCGCTGTCCATGACGCGCTCAGCCACGACCTGATTATCGCGGAATGCGCCGCTCTGACGCAGCATTGCATCCACCAGGGTGGTCTTGCCGTGGTCAACGTGAGCGATAATGGCAACGTTGCGCAAATCGTTACGAACCATAAAATTCAACCTCTCTATTATTAAAACTCATAAAATACGAACGAACGTCATACAAGTTTAAGTTTATAACAGGAAGGGGTGGTTTGTCAAGATTGTATAAAAATTTTTTCAACCTTTCGGCAGAATGCCTGAGAAAAGCCATGCAATTTGTGCGGCGTGTACCTTTAAAATATGCTATACTAAGGGTACAGAAGAAATAAAGCCGGAGGTGTTTTTATGAAGATCACATTTCTGGGCGCGAACCATGAGGTCACCGGCAGCTGCACTTTGATCGAAGCGGCTGGACAGCGCTTTTTGATCGACTGCGGCATGGAGCAGGGCAAGGACGTATACGAGAACCAGCCCATCCCGGTGGCACCCGGCGAGATCGACTGGGTGCTGGCCACCCATGCACACATCGACCATACCGGTATGCTGCCGCTGCTGGTGCGCAACGGCTTCCGCGGCAAGATCTATGCCACGAACCCCACGGTGGAGCTGTGCGGCATCATGCTGCGGGACTCGGCCCATATTCAGGAATTTGAAGCGGAGTGGAAAAACCGCAAGGGCCAGCGCTCCGGCGCAGAACCGGTGGAACCGATGTATACTGTGCAGGATGCTGAAGCAGCCATGAAGCTGTTTGTGGGCAAGGCCTATGAGCAGCGCTTCCAGCTTGCACCGGGCATTGAAGCCCGCTTTGTGGATGTGGGCCATCTGCTTGGCTCGGCCAGCATAGAGCTTTGGATCACCGAGGGTGAGACCACGACCAAGCTGGTATTCTCCGGTGATATCGGCAATCTGGATCAGCCCATCATCAAGGATCCTGCTTACATCAAAGAGGCGGACTACGCCTTTATGGAATCTACCTACGGCGACCGCAGCCACGGCCCGAAGCCGGACTATGTGAGCGAGCTGACGAAGATCCTGCAGCGCACCTTTGACCGGGGCGGCAATGTGGTCATTCCCAGCTTTGCGGTGGGCCGCACGCAGGAGATGCTCTACTTTATCCGTGAGATCAAGGAAAAGGGCCTTGTGAAGGGGCACGGCAACTTCCCGGTGTACATTGACAGCCCGCTTGCCATCGAGGCGACCCGCATCTTTAAAGATACCGACCCGGACTGCTTTGATGCGGACACCCGCGCTCTGCTGGAAAACGGCATTGATCCGATCACCTTCCCGGGGCTGCGCGTCACGGTGACCAGCGATGAATCCCGCATGATCAATGCAGACCGCGTGCCAAAGGTCATCCTCTCGGCCAGCGGCATGTGCGAAGCGGGCCGCATCCGTCACCACCTCAAGCATAATCTGTGGCGGCCGGAGTGCACCATCCTGTTCGTGGGCTATCAGGCGGTGGGCACGCTGGGCCGCACCCTGCTGGAAGGTGCCACGACGGTAAAGCTGTTCGGTGAACCCATTGAGGTGCAGGCAGAGCTGTGCCAGCTCACCGGCATGTCCGGCCATGCGGACAGAGAAGGTCTGCTGCGGTGGGTGAACTCCTTTGAGCAGAAACCAAAGCGCGTGTTCGTGATGCACGGCGAAGATGAGACCGAGGACCACTTTGTGCAGACCTTGACGGAACAGGGCTTCACTGCCTGCGCACCCTACAACGGCGCACAGTGGGCCATCGGAGCCGAGGGAGCCGTCTGCCTGCAGGAGGGCATGCGCGTCCGCATTGAGCACAAGGCGAATGAAGGCCAGAGCCGTGCTGCCAGTGTGTTCCAGCGGCTGGTCAGCGCCGGCAAGCGCCTGCTGCGGGTCATCGAGCACAACGAGGGCGGCGCAAACAAAGACCTTGCTAGGTTTGCCGACCAGATCAATGCCCTGTGCGATAAGTGGGACCGATAAAGCAAAACAAAAGCACCGTGACCCAAAAGGCCACGGCGCTTTTTTACATGGAGCGGGCAATGGGAATCGAACCCACCTCCTCAGCTTGGAAGGCTGATATACTAGCCGATGTACGATGCCCGCACTTACGAACGATATTATAGCATGTTCCGGCACAAATGTCCAGCACGATTTTTACAAATGGTGAAACTGCGGCAAAAGAAGGGCGGGAGGGCTTTGCTTTTGGGATGCGTTCTGCTACAATAAAAGCAGAATGGGGGGAGAGAGGATGGAATCGGAAGCAGAGATCATTCGTGCGCAGCTGTTTACCCTGCGGGATGAAGCATACCGCACCTTTCACAGTGCGTTGATGCCCACCGTGCCGCCGGAAACGGTGATCGGCGTGCGCGTTCCGGCTCTGCGCAGGCTGGCAAAACAGCTCGCAGGCACAGCGCAAGCAGAGGTGTTTTTACAGGCCCTGCCGCATGGATACTACGAAGAGAACAACCTCCACGCGTTTCTGATCGAACTTATCCGGGACTACGACAGGGCGCTGGCTGAAACGGAAGCGTTCCTGCCCTACATCAACAACTGGGCCACCTGTGACTGCTTTTGCCCCAAAGTGTTTGCAAAGCACAAGAAGGAACTGCTGGTGCCCATTCGCCGCTGGCTGGATTCGGGCGAGGTGTACACCGTGCGCTATGGCATGGAGATGCTGATGCGCTATTATCTGGATGATGCATTCCGGCCGGAATATCTGGAATGGGTGGCCGATGTGCGCAGCACGGAATACTATATCAATATGATGCGGGCATGGTATTTTGCCACGGCACTGGCAAAGCAGCCGGATGCCGCGCTGCCGTGGCTCACAGAAAAGCGGCTGGATCTGTGGACACACAACAAAGCCATCCAGAAAGCGGTGGAAAGCCGCCGCATTCCGCCCGAAATGAAGCAGCTGCTGCACGGTCTGCGCAGCCGTTCATAAAAGCTTCCGGATTTCCGCGCAGATTTCCTGTTTACTTTATGGATGTTTTATTGTAAAATAAGCTATAGTAAAAAATGCCAGGGTATGCCTATGCCCTGACGGAAGATAAAAACAGGTGGTGTTTGGATTATGGCATTGAAATATCAGCGTATCCTTCTGAAGATCAGCGGCGAAGCACTGGGCGGCGAAAAAGGCACGGGTTTTGATGAGCCCACCATGGACGCGATCTGCGGCGGCGTGAAGAAAGCACACGAGCTGGGCGTGCAGATCGGCATTGTTGTGGGCGGCGGCAACTTCTGGCGCGGCCGTTCCAGCGGCAAGATGGAGCGCACACTGGCCGATAAGATCGGTATGCTGGCAACCGTGATGAACGCACTGGCCGTTTCCGATAAGCTGGAGCAGCTGGGTGTGCCCACTGAGGTGTTCACCTCCATCACCATGCCACAGGTGGCACAGCCCTTTACCCGCAAGGATGCCCTGCGCGCCATGGATGAGGGCAAGATCGCCGTGTTCGGCGGCGGCACCGGCAACCCGTTCTTCTCCACGGATACGGCAACCGCTCTGCGCGCTGTGGAAGTGAGCGCCGATGTGATGTTCAAGGCTACTATGGTGGATGGCGTTTACGATAAGGATCCCCACAAGTACGCCGACGCAAAGAAGTATGATACCCTCACCTTTACCAAGGTGCTGGAAGACCAGCTGGCTGTTATGGATGGCACTGCTGCCACTCTGTGCCGCGACAACAAGCTGCCCATCCTCGTGTTCGATCTGGCCGACCCGGACAACATTGCCCGTGCCGTGCAGGGCGAGAATGTGGGCACACTGGTTTACGAGGGCTGAAACGCCTGCAGCCGACATACATTATAGGGCAGACGCATTGCAGCGCAGCCCCAAGATAAAAAGGAACAGGAGACTACCGCAATGAGCAGCAACACCAAGGTTTACGAAGACAAGATGAAGAGCTCGGTCGAACATCTGGGCCGCGAACTGGGCGCTGTGCGCGCAGGCCGCGCAAATCCCGCTGTGCTGGATAAGGTCAGCGTGGATTATTATGGTGCCCCCACCCCCATCCAGCAGGTGGCATCCGTGGCTGTGGCCGAAGCACGCACCCTGACCATTACCCCGTGGGACCGCACCCTGCTGCGCCCCATCAGCAAGGCCATCATGGCCAGCGATGTGGGTATCACTCCCATTGATGACGGCTCTACCATCCGCCTGAACTTCCCGGCTCCCACCGAGGAGCGCCGCAAGCAGCTGGCAAAGGAAGTTTCCAAGCTGGGCGAGGAGGCTAAGGTGGCAGTGCGCAACATCCGCCGCGAGGCTATGGATAAGGCCAAGGCCATGAAGAAGGCCGGCGAGCTGACCGAGGACAGCCAGAAGACCATGGAAGAGGATGTCCAGAAGCTGACCGACAAGTATATCAAGAACATCGATGCTGCGGTGGAAGAAAAGCAGAAGGAGATCATGTCTGTCTGATCTGCGCAGATGCAATAGACTGGAGGTGCCGTGCGCTGAAGAAGAGTGCGCGGCACTTTTGTTGAAGGTGGCATTGCTGCCGGGAGGAAATAATGGCGCATCCGAAAGAATTTGCCGAGGGCCTTTCCATCGGCATCATCATGGACGGCAACGGCCGTTGGGCAAAGAACCGCGGCCTGCCCCGCACTGCCGGGCACAAAAAAGGCGCAGAGGTGTTCAGCGATATTGCAGATTACTGCGATGAGCTGGGCGTTTCGTCGGTGTACTTCTATGCGTTTTCCACCGAGAACTGGAAGCGTCCGCTGGAAGAGGTCAACGCCATCATGCGGCTGTTCGGCGAATATCTGCTGAAGGGCTTTGACTACAAGAACCGCAATATCCGCATCAAGTTCATGGGTGACCGCACGGTGCTGGATAAAAAGCTGCAGCAGCTGATGAACAAGCTGGAAGCAGATTCTTCGGTCAAGACCGGCATGACCCTGAACATTGCCATCAACTACGGCGGCCGCCCGGAGATCGTGCGGGCGGCGCAGCAGCTTGCGGCAAAGGCGGCGGCAGGGGAGATAAAGCCCGAAGAGATCACGGAACAGCTGCTCAGCGATGCCATGTATACCGCTGGCCAGAAGGACCCGGATTTTATCCTGCGTCCCAGCGGAGAAAAGCGGCTGTCCAACTTCATGCTCTGGCAGGCAGCTTACTCGGAGCTGGTAGAAATGGACGTTCTGTGGCCGGATTTCACCCGCAGCGATCTGGACGCTGCCATTGAGGAGTTCAATCATCGTTCCCGCCGGTTTGGCGGACTGTAAAACCCAAGACCTCCTGCACACGGTGCAGGGACCGGACGGCCCGGCGGCTTTGCCGGAGCCAAACTTAATCCAGAGGGGCGCGGCACCCGACCGGTGAAAAGGAGATCCAATCTATGAAAACACGTGTTATTACTGCGATCGTGGGCATCATCGTACTGATCGGCGTGATGTTCACCTTCAACACTCTGATCTTTAATCTGGTCATCGCGGCCATTACGCTGATCGCCGTTCACGAGATCTACAGTGCCCTCGGCTTTGAAAAGAAGGACTGGCTGATGTATGCGGTTCTGGTGCCGTATACACTGCTGGTCATGACGAGCAATTATCAGGTCATGCGGCGGCTGGTGATGCCGATGTCCTTTCTGCTGGTCACATTTTATGCCATCTATCTGGTGGTGCGCAACGGCACCATCAGCTATCAGAAGGCCAGCGGCCTGCTGATGTTCTCCGGCATCGTGATCTTCTGCTTCTATTCCTTTATCCGGCTCAAGGAGCTGCTGCCGGTGGAGCAGTACGGCTACGATGCGGTGTTCTTTATCCTGCTCATCCTCTGCTTTGCCTGGGGCGGCGATACCTGTGCCTACTTTGCAGGCCGTGCCTTTGGCAAGCATAAGCTCTGCCCGGTGGTCAGCCCCAAAAAGACCGTGGAAGGTGCTGTTGGCGGTGTTCTGGGCACCATGGCGTTTGGTGTGATCATCACGCTGGTATACTCGGTGGCAGCAAACCGGATGGAAGCCTTCACCCGCTCCAACATTGGCGTTTCCATGTATGTGATCATTGCGCTGCTGGGCTGCGTGGCGGCGGTGCTGGGCATTTATGGCGATCTGTTTGCCAGCGTGGTCAAGCGCCAGTGCGGCATCAAGGATTACGGCACCATCTTCCCGGGGCACGGCGGCATTCTGGACCGCTTTGACAGTGTGATGTTCATTGCGCCCTTTGTGACCATGGTCATTACGGCGGTGTTCTACTATTAAGGGAGGAATATGTGATGTCGAAAAAAATCACTCTGCTGGGTTCTACCGGTTCCATTGGCACCCAGAGTCTGGATGTGATCCGTGCACAGGGCTATGAGGTGTTCGGCCTTTCTGCCCACAGCCATGTGGATAAAATTCTGCAGCAGATCGAAGAGTTTCATCCGCGCTATGTCTGCATGACCGACCCGGATGCGGCCCGCAGGCTGGATGCGGAGCTTTCCGGTCGTGCAGATGCGCCCCGGCTGCTGGTAGGGCCGGAAGGGCTCAAGCAGCTGGCCGCACTGGACGGCACCGATGTGGTGCTGAACAGCGTGGTGGGCATTGCAGGCCTTGGTGCCAGCCTGTGCGCGATCGAAAGCGGGCATGATCTGGCCCTTGCCAACAAGGAGAGTCTTGTCACCGGCGGCCATCTGGTCACACAGGCCGTGGCAAAGCATGGTGTAAAGCTGCTGCCGGTGGACAGTGAACATTCGGCCATCTTCCAGTGCCTGCAGGATAAGGAGAGTGCCCCCAGCCTGACCAAGATCCTGCTCACGGCATCCGGCGGCCCCTTCTTCGGGATGAAGACCGAGGAGCTGCGCGGTAAGACCAAGGCGGATGCCCTCAAGCACCCCAACTGGAACATGGGCGCAAAGATCACCATTGACTCTGCCACCCTGATGAACAAGGGTCTGGAACTGATCGAGGCAGTGTGGCTGTTCGGCCTGCCGCCGGAGAAGATCCAGATCGTGGTGCAGCGCCAGAGCATCGTGCACTCGGCAGTGCAGTTCAGCGATAATTCGGTCATTGCTCAGCTGGGTGTGCCGGATATGCGCATTCCCATCCAGTATGCGCTCACCTACCCAAAGCGCGTACCCGGCGTTGTGCCGGAGCTGGACTTTGCCGCACTCAAGGTGCTCACCTTCGATGTGGCAGACGACGAGACCTTCCGCTGCCTTGCCGCCTGCAAAAAGGCCATCAAAAAGGGAGGTCTCGGCCCATGCGCCGCCAACGGTGCCAATGAGGAAGCTGTCAAGCTCTTCCTTGAGGACAAAATTGGCTTCCTCGATATTGGCCGTCTGGTGGAAGCAGTCGTGGACAGCGACAGCTTTGGCGGCGAGTATACCCTCAGCGATGTGTACGAGTGCGACCGCATGGCACGAGAGTTCGTGCGCGCACATCTTTGATCTTTAGGAGACGCAATGTCAATTTTTATCACCCTGATCGCCGCATTGATCGTGTTCAGCGCTGTGATCGCCATTCATGAATTCGGGCACTTTACCGTGGCAAAGCTCTGCGGCATTCAGGTCAACGAGTTTTCCATCGGCATGGGGCCGGCTTTGTGGAAGAAAATTTACAAGGGCACCCAGTACAGCCTGCGTGCATTGCCGGTAGGCGGCTATGTGGCGCTGGAGGGCGAGGAAAGCCCCGAGAGCCAGCAGGCCGAAGCGGCCCGCGACGAACGGGAAGCAGAGGACGAAAACCCTGTCCCGCCGGAGCAGCGCACCGGCATCCCTTTGAACGAGGCATCGGTATGGCAGCGTGTGCTTGTGATGGTGGCAGGTGCCTTCATGAATTTCGTGCTGGGCTTTGTGGTGCTGGTCATTCTTGTGGCAGCACAGGAAGGAGCCATCACCAGCAAGACCATCTATTCCATTGAGAACGATGCCCTCTGCGGCCAGACCGGCCTGCAGGCGGGGGACGAGATCGTTGCCGTGAACGGCAGGCGTTGCTTTGTGGCCAACGACATCCTTTATGAGCTGGTGCGCACCGAAGCCTATCGCGCCGATTTTACGGTCAAGCGGGACGGCCAAAAGGTGGAACTGCCGGACGTGCAGTTCGACACCTGGCAGGACGAGGACGGCCAGACCCATATGACCCTTGGCTTTACGGTGTACGGCATCAAAAAAACACCGCTCAATGTGTTAAAAGAAGCGTGGAACAGCACCCTGTACTACGGACGCATCGTGTTTACCTCGCTGGAAGACCTTGTGCGCGGACGCGAGAGCATCAACAATCTGTCCGGCCCGGTGGGTATCGTGACAGCGATCGGTCAGGCGGCAAGCTACGGATGGCAGGATCTGCTGGAGCTGCTGGCCCTCATCACCATCAATCTGGGCGTGTTCAATCTGCTGCCCTTCCCGGCGCTGGATGGCGGCAAGGTGGTATTTTTGATCATTGAGGGCGTTACCGGCCATGCAGTGCCGGAAAAGCTGCAGGGCACACTGACCATTGCGGCCTTTGCACTGCTGTTTGGCCTGATGCTCTTTGCAACCTATAATGATATCATCCGGCTTGTGACCGGTGCAATGTGAGCAAAAACAGAAAGGGGAGCTTTATGAGGCAGTTAAAACGGGAAGTGAAGATCGGCAATGTGACCATCGGCGGCAAGAATCCTATTGCGGTGCAGACGATGCTCAACGTGCCGGTGGAGGATATTGAGGGCAATGTGGCGCAGGCAAAGCGGTGCGAAGCTGCTGGCTGTCAGATCTTGCGCGTGACCTGCCCCAGCCCGGCGGATGCAAAGTGCATCGAAGCCGTCAAGAATGCGGTGAACATCCCCATTGTGGCAGACATCCATTTTGACTACAAGGCGGCTCTGGCCTGCGCAGATGTGGGCGTGGATAAGATCCGCATCAACCCCGGCAACATCGGCGACGATGACCGGGTGAAGGCTGTGGTGGATGCCTGTCAGCGCAAGAACATTCCCATCCGCATCGGCGTGAATGGCGGCAGTCTGGAAAAGCACATCCTTGCAAAATACGGCGCACCCACGCCGGAGGCCATGGTGGAGAGTGCACTGTACCATGTGCGCCTGCTGGAAAAATTCGATTTCAACAACATCGTCATTTCCATCAAGAACTCCAATGTGCCCCGCATGATGGAGGCCTACCGCCAGCTCAGCGCTGTCACGGATTACCCGCTCCATGTGGGTGTTACCGAGGCGGGTACCTACCAGATGGGTCTGCTGAAAAGCGGCATAGGCATCGGCGGAATGCTGCTGGAAGGCATTGGCGATACCATCCGCGTCTCGCTGGCCGCAGAGCCAGAAAAGGAAGTGGAAGCGGGCTACAACATCCTGCGCGCCGTGGGCTTCCCGGTAGCAGGCCCGGAGGTCATCACCTGCCCCACCTGCGGCCGCACCCAGTATCCCTGCACCGAGATCGCCAATGAGGTGGAAAAGCGGCTGCAGGGCTGCAAAAAATCCATCAAGGTGGCCGTGATGGGCTGCGTGGTCAACGGCCCCGGTGAAGCCCGTGAAGCAGACATCGGCATTGCCGGCGGCAAGGGCGAGGCGGTGCTGTTCATCCACGGCAAGCCCATCAAAAAGCTGACCGGAGACAACATCCTGGATCAGTTCATGGATGAGATCTATAAACTGTAAAATGGGAGAATGCTATGGCACTGCAAAACAAACTGGGCCTGACAGATGAACTGGAGCTTGCCCGTGAAGAGGAAAGGAACAGCAAACAAAAGGCGCTGGCGCTGTATGATACGGGTTTGCTGAATACTTTTCCGGTGGGAACATTTGCAGGCCTTGCAATGATCCATAAATATCTGTTTGAAGATATCTATGAATTTGCCGGTCAGATGCGCACCGTAAACATCGCAAAGGGAAATTTCCGCTTTGCACCGGTCATGTATCTGCACCCGGCACTGGAAAGCATTGACCAGATGCCGCAGTCCACGTTTGATGAAATTATTGAAAAATATGTGGAGATGAATGTGGCGCACCCTTTCCGGGAAGGCAATGGCCGCAGTACCCGTATCTGGCTGGACAGCATCCTGAAAAAAGAACTGCATCAGGTGGTGGATTGGAGCCGCGTGGAAAAAAGCGACTATCTGATGGCCATGGAGCGCAGCCCGGTGAAAGATCTGGAAATCAAGGTGCTGCTGCATAAAGCACTGACGGAACAGATCAATGACCGTCAGGTGTATATGAAGGGGATTGATGCAAGCTATCATTATGAGGGCTACCAGATTTTCAGAACAGAGGAACTTGCAAAGAAATAAAACCACATTTTTGCTGCCACACCTGCAAAAACGGGTGCGGCAGTTTGTGCTGTATAAAAAGGAGTACCATTTGTGACACCACTCGTATCCAACCTGTGGCCGCAGTTCATGGTGGACCCGGCATTTGCAGACTGCTTCGGGCAGGTCATTGTGGAGCATGCGCAGATGCTGCGGCAGGAGCGGCAGGTCATCTTTACCCTGCGCAGCGGTGCGCCACTGGACAAAAATCTCTGTGCCCGGCTGCTGGCATCCCTACAGCCGGATTATGAGGGCTTTGAGCTGCGCATCCAGAACCTGTTTGGCTATGCCATGCTGGACGAAGCGGCCCTGCGCGATCTGATGGAAGAGATGAAGCGGGACGGCGTGCCCATCAACGGCTTTCTGGACCGGTGCAAGATCAACATCATCGGACAGAAGATCACCATCGGCGTATGCCATGGCACCAAGTTTTTGCAGGAGATGCACTTTGAAAAGCTGCTGGCAGAGCGCATTGCGGCCCATACCGGGGTAACGCCGCAGGTAACGCTGCAAAGCGCTGTAAGCGAAGCCGAGCAGCACCAGATGGAAGAAAAGCTGGAGCGCAAGATCGCGCCACCGGTGGTCAAGTTTGAGAAAAAGAACACAGCACCGTCCATCAAGGTGGATGGTCTGGACCTGACCGATAAGCCTGTCACCATTTTCCACGGCAAGATGTTCACCCCCAAGAACCTCACCCCGCTGAAAGATCTTGGCGGCGAGGGCGGCAAGTGCACGATCTGGGGCGATGTGTTCTTCTCGGAGGTCAAGGGAAACTTCCGCAAAATTTATACCGTATCCATCACCGATTATCAGGGCTCCATCAACCTGAAGATCCGCGCGCAGGAAGGTGAGGACTGCTCCAAGTGGGAGAGCCTTGGCAAAGGCACCACCCTCATCGTGCGCGGCGACTGCTCCTACGACAAGTACGAACACGATTATATCGTCTACCCCTACGATGTGCTCATCGTGGAGCGCAAAAAGCGGGAGGATACCGCACCGGTCAAGCGTGTGGAGCTGCATCTGCACACCAAGCTTTCCAGCATGGACGGCTTCTGTGACCCCGGCGGCATCGTCAAGCTGGCCCACCGCATGGGGCATCCGGCCGTTGCCATCACGGACCACGGTGTGTGTCAGGGTTACCCGGAAGCCATGCTGGCAGCGGACGATATCCATAAATCAGACCCGGACTTCAAGTTGATCTACGGCTGCGAAGCCTACTTTGTGGACGACATGATCCCCTGTGTATACGGTGTGAAGGATCAGCCGCTGGACGGGGAGTTCTGCGTGTTTGATACCGAGACCACAGGCCTTGACCCCGGCGTGGAGTATATGACCGAGATCGGTGCTGTCATCGTGAAAAACGGCGAAGTGGTGGAGGAATTTGATACCTTTGTCAAGCCCGGCAAGCCCATCACCCCCAAGATCACCGAGCTGACCGGCATCACCAACGAAATGGTGGCGGATGCTCCCGGCGAAAAGGAAGCGCTGGAAGCCTTCCTCAAATTTGCGGGAGACCGCATCCTTGTGGGCCACAACGTCCACGCCTTTGATATGCGTTTCCTGCGCGCCGCCGCCAAGCGCAGCGGCCTCAAGCTGGAGCCGACCTATATCGACACCCTGACCATGGCGCAGGCCATGTACCCCGGCCTGCACAACTACAAGCAGGGCACCATCAACAAGCATCTGGAGCTGCCTGCCTACGAGGCCCACCGTGCCTGTGAGGATTCTGCCGCGCTGGGCCGCATCTTCGGGGTCATGCTGAACGACCTGAAAGAAAAGCAGGTAGCAAAGGTCAGTGAGATCAACACCGGCCTTGGCGGCAACCGCGAGGTGCTGAAAAAGAAGTATTACCACCTCATCATTCTGGTCAAGAACCAGATGGGCCTGAAAAACCTGTACAAGATCGTCAGCGAAGCCCATGTGAACTACTTTTTCAAAAAGCCCCGGGTGCCCCGGAGCCTTTTGAACAAATACCGGGACGGCCTGCTGCTCACTTCCGCCTGCGAAGCCGGCGAGCTGTACCGGGCCATCGTGGATGGCACCAGCTATGAAGAACTGAAAAAGATCGCGTCCTACTACGATATTCTGGAGATCCAGCCGCTGGGCAACAACGCCTACATGGTGCGGGACGGCAAGGTGGACAGCGAAGAGGACATCAAAAACTTCAACCGCACGGTCATCAAGCTGGGCGAGGACCTGCACAAGCCGGTCATTGCCACCGGCGACGTGCACTTTACCGAGCCGGAGGACGCGGCTTACCGCGCTGTGTTGCAGGCGGGCAACGGCTTTAAAGATGCCGACAACCAGCCGCCGCTGTTCTTCCGCACCACGCAGGATATGCTGGCGCAGTTCTACTATCTGCCCAAGGAAAAAGCCTACGAGGTAGTGGTGAAGAACCCCCGCAAGATCGCGGCGATGATCGACAACAATGTTCGTGCCATCCCGCGCGGCACCTACCCGCCCAGCATCGAGGGCGCAGAGCAGCAGCTGCGCGATGCTACGTGGGAACACGCCAAGCGCGATTACGGTGACCCGCTGCCCGAAATTGTGGAAAAGCGGCTGCAGAAGGAGCTGGACTCCATCTGCGGCCATGGATACGCCGTGCTGTACGTCATTGCGGTCAAACTGGTGGCCTATTCCAACGCGGGCGGCTATCAGGTGGGCAGCCGTGGTTCGGTCGGCTCATCGGCCGTGGCCCACTTCTCCGGCATCTCGGAGGTGAACAGTCTGCCGCCCCACTATCGCTGCCCCAAGTGCAAGCACAGCGAGTTCATCACCGACGGCAGCGTGGACGACGGCTTTGACCTGCCGGATAAAAACTGCCCCAACTGCGGCACCCGGATGCTGGTGGACGGCCACGATATTCCCTTCGAGACCTTCCTCGGCTTCTACGGCGATAAAGAGCCGGATATCGACCTGAACTTTTCCGGCGAATATCAGTCCAATGTGCACCGCTATACCGAGGAGCTGTTCGGCAAAGCCAACGTGTTCAAGGCGGGCACCGTGTCCGGTATTCAGGACAAGACCGCCTACGGCTATGTCAAAAAATATCTGGATGAGCGCGGCCGCACGGTGAATCATGCGGAGGAGAACCGCCTGACTCTGGGCTGCACCGGCGTCAAGCGCACCACGGGCCAGCACCCCGGCGGCATGGTCGTTGTGCCGGATACCTACGAGATCTACGATTTCTGTCCCATCCAGCACCCGGCGGACGATGTGGCAGGCGGCCTGCTGACCACTCACTTCGAGTTCAAGTATCTGCACGATACCCTGCTCAAGCTGGACGAACTGGGCCACGATATGCCCACCTTCTACAAGTATTTTGAGGAGTACACCGGAATCCCCATCGACAGCATCCCCATGAACGACCCCAAGGTGTACAGCCTGCTGACCAGCCCCGAAGCGCTGGGCGTGACCCCGGAACAGATCGACAGCCAGACCGGCACCTTCGGCATCCCGGAAATGGGCACCAACTTCGTGCGCGGTATGCTGGTGGAGGCACGGCCCAAGAACTTCTCCGAACTGATCCAGATCTCGGGCCTGTCCCACGGAACGGACGTGTGGACCGGCAACGCGGACGAGCTGATCCGCAGCGGCACCTGCACCATTGCGGAGGTCATTGGCTGCCGTGACAGCATCATGCTGTACCTGCTGCGCAAGGGTCTGGAACCCAAGATGGCCTTTGATATCATGGAGGCCGTGCGTAAGGGCAAGGTGGCCAAGGGCGGTTTCAAGGATGGCTGGGAGGAAGCCATGCGGGAGCACGAGGTGCCGGACTGGTACATCGAGAGCTGCCGCAAGATCAAGTATATGTTCCCCAAGGCCCATGCCGTGGCCTACCTGATGTCGGCCATTCGTCTGATGTGGTTCAAGATCTACCGTCCGCCGGAGTTCTATGCGGTATACTTTACCGTACGCGGCGACGACATCGACTACGAAGCCGCTGTGGGCGGTGCGGCAGTGGCCCGCGCCCACATGGAAGAAGTCAAGCGCCGCCTGAAGGAAGAGAAGAACGCCAAGGACGAAGATGTGCTGGTCAGCCTGCAGCTCGTCAACGAGATGCTGGTGCGCGGCTACGAGTTTTTGCCCATTGAGCTGGGCAAGAGCCGCGGCTCCAAGTATGTGGTGGAGGACGGCAAGGTACGTCTGCCTTTCTCTTCGCTGAAGGGTCTTGGCGGTGCTGCCGCCGATGCACTGGAAAAGGTGACCATCCACGGCGAAGAATATATCTCGGTGGAAGAGCTGCAGCAGGCTTCCGGTGTCGGCAGCAGCATTCTGGACCGTCTGCGTCAGGTGGGCGCTCTGGGCGACCTGCCGGAGAGCAGTCAGGTAAGCTTCTTCTGAGGATTCTGAAAGCAAAAGTGCCTGCACGGCTTTAGCTGTGCAGGCACTTTTGCTTAAAATTTCAGCAGAACGGGGGAGTGTTTACTCCACGCTGATCATATAATAGTAAACGGGCTGACCGCCGCGGATGTGGCTGACCTCAACGTGGTTCGGGCACTTTGCCTTTACGATCTCGGTCACTTTCTCGGCATCCTCATCGCTCACGTCGCAGCCGGAAATGATGGTGACGAAGCTGGAATCCTTCTTGCACATGCCGCGTGCCAGACGGTAGGTAGCTTTGGTGATATCGTTGGAGGTGGAAACGATCTTGCCGTTCTCCAGAGCCATGATCTCACCCTTCTTGATGCGCTTGCCGTCGTATTCACTGTCGCGGGCAGCATAGGTGATCAGACCGGTGGACACCTTGTCGGCAGCAGCCATCATGTTGATGGTGTTGGTCTCGGCGTTCACAGAGGGATCAAAGTTCAGCATGGCGGTGATGCCCATGGGCACGGTGCGGGTGGGCAGAACGACCACCTGACGGTCGGCCAGCTTCTGGGCCTGCTCAGCAGCCATGATGATGTTCTTGTTGTTGGGCAGCACGAACACGGTCTTTGCGGGCACGCTCTGGATGGCGGCGAGGATATCCTCAGTGGCAGGGTTCATGGTCTGACCACCGGAGACCACTGCGTCTGCAGCCAGATCGGTGAACACGGACTTCAGGCCTTCACCGGCGGCAACGGCAACAAAGCCATAGTCACGGCTGGGGTCCACAGCAGCGTAGACGAACTCGCTGGACTGAGAAGGGGCCTTCTCAGCAGAAGCCTGCTTTTCCAGGCTCTTGCCCTGCTTCTGACGGGCCAGGAACTGCTCGTGCATGTTCTCGATCTTGAAGTTGGTCAGGTAGCCATACTTGATGGCTTCGCTCAGGATCTTGCCGGGGTCAGCGGTGTGCACATGCAGGTTGATCACATCGTCATCCTCGATGCACACCACGCTGTCGCCGTTGGATTCTGCAAAGGCACGCATCTTTGCGGCGCTTGCACCCTCATACTTGTTGATCAGGAACTGGGTGCAGTAGCCGTTCTTGATGTCCTCCACCTTCATCAGGTCGTCAGTGAACACACCCTTGCCGGCGTTCTCGGTGGAGAGCTTTGCCTTGTTGGGAGCAGCCTCGCCGCCTGCCACGATGCCTTCGCCATGGAACACCTTGCCCATGCCCTCAAAGATGACCATGATGCCCTGACCGCCGGCATCCACAACGCCGGCCTTCTTCAGAACAGGCAGCAGGTTGGGGGTGTCCTCCAGAGCCTTCTGGCCGGCGGTCATCACCACATCCCACAGAGCGGGCACATCCTCGGCACCGCAGGCAGCAGCTTCCTCAGAGGCAATGCGTGCAACCGTGAGGATGGTGCCCTCGGTGGGCTTCATAACGGCCTTATAAGCACCCTCGACACCCTTCTTCAGGGCCTCGACAATGTCGGCAGCGGTGGCTTCCTTCTTGCCTTCCAGCGCCTTAGAGAAGCCGCGGAACAGCAGGCTGGTGATAACACCGGAGTTGCCGCGTGCGCCGCGCAGCATGGCGGAAGCAGCGGTCTTGGAAGCCTCACCCACGGTGCAGCTGTCGTCCAATGCTTCCAGCTCGCGCACAGAAGCACCCACGGTCATGCCCATGTTGGTGCCGGTATCGCCATCAGGAACAGGGAAAACGTTCAGCTCGTCCACGCGGGAGCGCTGATTGTTGATGTTGTTGGCGCCAGAGATAATGGCGTCACGCAAGATCTTACCAGAAATCATTCTTTTTTACTCCTTGTACTTGCCGGAAAAGCCCGGCGCATTCGGATGAACCAACAAAAATCAGGCGATCACATCATCTACCGAAACCACAACGCGGGCAACCTTCAGGCCGGTAGCCTGCTCCACCTCGTCCTTGACGCGGTGAGAGATGCTGCGTGCGGCGGTAGAAATGTTCAGGCCATAGCTCACTGCAATGTGCAGTTCGATCACCAGACGACCATCCTCCTGCGTGACACGGACACCCTTTTCCGGGTAATCAGAACCGTGCACCATGCTTCTGACGGCATCGGTCATATCACGGGGTGCCATTGCGGCAACACCGTAACACTGTTTGGCTGCTTCACCTACCAGAGTAGCAAAATACCCGGACGTAAAGCTGACATCCCCCAGAGGGAAACGGGAAGTGATCATAGTCGCTCTGCTCCTTTATGTTATTTTCATAAAACACATTCAAGGTCTGGGGCGCAGCGGCGGACAGATACACATACTGCGCCGAGAAACACCCACATTATTATACAACTTTGGGGCGCGCTTGTACAGCGCAAAATGCTGGTATATCAACTTTTTGCGCAGGTTTCTGCATTGGCGGCATGGTTCGGGCGGTTTCGCACCGGGAAGGTGATAGCATAACGGACGCTGGTTGCTTTTTATCAAAACCGAAAGTATGACGAAAGAAAGCAAACAATCTGTTAAAAAAATATAAAAGGTGGGTGATAACTCTTTATCTGACTATGAAAAAGTGCTAAAATAAAAACAAGGATAGGGACTGCGGCGCAGGGTCCCGCTTGTGCGGATGAACTGCGTTATTTTTTGCGCACGGCGCGTGGAACAATGTTTAGGAGCTGTTGTCATGAATATTCTGTTTTTCCTTTCACCCAAGCAGGATCTGATGTATGTTTACGACGATTTCACCCTTCGGCAGACGCTGGAAAAGTGGGAGAATAACCGCTACGCATCCATTCCGGTGCTCAACCGGCAGGGAAAATATGTGGGCACCCTGACCGAGGGCGACATTCTCTGGGGGCTGAAAAAGTTCCATGGTCTGGATCTGGAAGCGGCTGAGGATGTCCCCATTTCGGCCTTCCCGCACAAGCGCGACTACAAGGCTGTCACCGTGACCACCAGCATGGATCAGCTGATCGAAGCGGCCATGAACCAGAACTTTGTGCCGGTTGTGGATGACCGCGGCATCTTCATTGGCATCGTGCGCAGGCAGGCGATCATCCGTTACTGCTATGAGAAGGCCCGCACAGAGCAGCAGGCCCATGAGCAGCGCATCCCGGAATATGCCGCTGTGCATTGAACAATATAAATAGGTAGGTGGCCAGCCGCCCGGTTCCGCATCTGGAGCCGGGCGGCTTTTTGTCTGCAAAATGCGTTGAAGATCCGATTTATGGTACCTGTTGTGTGCGATAATACAGCCATGGAACAAAAACGTTCTGAAAAGCTGCAAAAAATGAGATACAGGAGGGAACACGGATGAAAGATTTTGAACTGCGCTATGTCGGAAGCCATGTGGAAGTATACACCGGCAGCGGGGTGTTCCTGTTTTCGGCCGATACGGTGCGGGAAGCAATGGAAGAACTGGCAGAGTAAGCGCCCGCAAACAGACAGGGACTTCGGTGCAAATGTAAAATTGATGTAAAATAATTGAAAAGGAAAGAGCACGAATTCATTAAGAGACGGAAAAATGTGTAGAAAAAGTGATTTTCTTGTAAAATAAACCTTGTTGTGACAGGATAAAAAATGATATAATAGATTCAAGCGCGGTCATTGTGCGCCGTTCTGCGCAGCAGAGCGGCAGGCCGCAGCATCTGCCGGATAAAGCAGGCCCGGTGTGCGGGCAGGGCAGGTGTACAAGGATCAAAAGGAAGATCATTTTTAGGAGTATCGTTATGGATATCACACACATTACCTCTCTGTTGGGTGGAATTGCGCTGTTTCTGTACGGCATGTCCATTATGGGCGCTGGTCTGGAAAAACTGGCCGGCGGCAAAATGCAGGGCGTGCTGCAAAAGCTGACCTCCTCAACGCTCAAGGGCGTTATTTTTGGCACCCTCATCACGGGTGTCATCCAGTCCTCGGCCGGCACGGTCGTTATTTGTGTCGGTCTGGTAAACTCCGGCATCATGACCCTTACGCAGTCGGTAGGTGTCATTATGGGTGCAAACATTGGTACCACTGTTACCGGCCAGCTGATCCGCATGGCGGATATCTCCGGTGACAGTCTCTGGCTGACACTGATCCAGCCCAAGACCTTTGCGCCCGTGGTGGCGTTTATCGGCTGCATTTTTTATGTGTTCCTGCGCAGCGCTAAAAAGAAGAACATCGGCCAGATCATGCTGGGCTTCGGCATCCTGTTTACCGGCATGAGCCTGATGGACACCGGTGTGGCTCCTCTGCGTGAGAGCGCCGTGTTCCAGAATCTGTTCGTTACCATGACGAATCCCGTTCTGGGCATTCTGGTGGGCGTGGTGGTCACGGTGATCATCCAGTCCTCCTCGGCATCGGTGGGTATCCTGCAGGCACTGTCCAGCACGGGTCTGGTCACCTTCAGCTCTGCCATCCCCATTATTCTGGGCGCACACATCGGCACGGCCTTTACGCCGCTGCTCACCATTGGCGGCTCCTCCAAGGACGGCAAGCGCGCTGCACTGATCCATCTGTACTTCAACATCATTGGCAGCGTGATCCTGCTGGCGCTGGTGTATGCGGTGCAGTTTGCCGTTGGCATCCCCATGTGGAACGATGTGATGAACAAAAGCTCCATTGCAAACATCCACACCTTTTCCAGTGTGTGCGCAATGCTGCTGTTCCTGCCGTGCAGCGGCGTGCTTTCCAAGCTGGCCATGCTTACCGTGCCGGACAGTGCCGAGGAAGCACAGGAGCTGAGCATGCCGGTGCTGGATGAACGTCTGTTCAAAAGCCCGGCTGTGGCCCTGCAGCAGGCTAAGAGCGCTGTGATCAAGATGTCCCGCCGTGCTGCCCGCAATGTGAATCTGGCTGCACCGCTGCTGCTGAAGATGGACGAGGATGCCGTCAGCGCCATCCGGGTGCGTGAAAACCTGATCGACCGCATGGAGGTGGCAATCTCCAACTATCTGATCAAGATGACCGATCAGGAGCTGGGCGACGATGAGAGCCACACTGTGACCGAACTGCTGAATTTTGTTACCGAGTTCGAGCGCATCGGCGACTATGCGGTGAACATTATGGAAAAGGCAGAAGAACTGCAGGAAAAGGAAGCGTCCTTCAGTGAAAGCGCCACCAAGGAGCTGCAGCTGCTGGAGAATGCACTGAACCGCATCCTGAACCTGACCAACGATGCCTTTGAAAACAACGATATGCGTCTGGCGGCTCAGGTGGAACCGCTGGAGGAGGTGATCGATGTGATGGCGGAGCGCCTGCGCGACCAGCACATCCTGCGCCTGAAGGACGGTGTGTGCTCCATTGATACGGGTGTCGTGTTCCTGGATGTTCTGAACAATGCAGAGCGCATCTCAGATCACTGCTCCAACGTTGCTGCCCGCCTGATCGGCATGGATGCCGGCGAGGACTACGACTCCCACACCCTCAAGAGCATCATGCACCACAACCCCACCAAGGACTACATGCTGGAATACGAGGAGTGCCGCAAGACCTACCTTGTTCCGCTGGAAGAAATGGAAGCCTGAACCTGAATGAGAAAAGGACCTCCGGAGAAGCATCCGGAGGTCCTTTTTGCATCACAGTGAAATGGAGTGCTCAGGCACTTTTGGGCAAAGAGACAATGACCCAGCGGTGCGGCCCGTGAAAGCCGTCCACCTTGGCGGCTTTGCTGCAGGTGCCGGGGCTGGGCGGGCCGAGGTGGATACCGCGGTCCAGCTGCTTGCCGCAAAGACGGCACTGGTAATGGAGGGTGATCTGTTCTGACATGAGGACGCACTTCCTTTTATGATCGCTGCAGGCGGTTAAGAAACTTTACTTCTATTATCATTATATAATTTTTACATCGGAATGTCAATAAAAATAATCAGCAAAAGTAGATAAAAATTGAGCATTCTGCACTCAACCGCCCAGATCTTCCAGCAGCAGGTCCAGTTCCCGTTCGCTGTACACGGTCACACCGCGCTTGATGCGCACGGCATCGTTCTCCGGCAGAAGATTGGTGTAGATGCCGGTGACGGTGACAAGCACATCCGGCTGGCCATTGGTGCCGCAGCGGTAAACGGCCACGCGCCCGCCTTTGTCGCACAGGCGGTAGCTCTGGGCAGCAAGCTCCGGCATGGCCTGTGCGGCAAGGTCTGCTGCGGAGGAAGGCGGTGCTTCGCTGCCGGGGTCGGGCACCGGAAGGCTGAGCTTGGGCAGGGCCATCCAGAACAGGCTGAACACAATGGTGAATACGCACAGCCCGTAGAACAGGCAGGTGCACAGTTTGCGCATGGAGAAACACGCTCCTTTCCGGCTGAAGTATGCCCCAAAACAGGGGGGCACAGTCAATTTTCACACGGGAATGCTGTACTTTGTCCGGCAGATTGTGTTATACTACAGATGATTAGACCTATCAGGGCCGAAGATTGGTTCTTGCCCGCGTTCTGTGCACGTGCTATAATATAGTATTGCGTGCAGTTCTGTGCGCTTTGATGGAAAAGTACCAGCGCATGGCGCTGAAAAAGCAGCCTGAATGTTAGGAGGCGATTTCTATCTCCGATATGAGAAAGATCAACCGTGCCGGTGAGGGGCATTCCCCGGCACCGGCGGGGCGGAAGGTAAATGTGAGCAACAGCCGCCGGGAGTCCCAGCCGGGACCCAAACGCGGCCGGGAACCCAAAGAACCAAAGGAACCCCGTGAAAAGGGCAGACATCCCATTCTGCGCTTCATTGGCCGAACCATTGCTACACTGATTTGTCTGGGCATCATGGCAGGCAGTCTGGTGGCAGTGGGTGCTGTATATTACGTGGTGCAGGCTACCGCCAACGACGGCGACCTGCTGGATCTGGACAACATTGAGCTGAGCCAGTCCAGTGTGGTGATGGCCACCGATCCGGACACCGGTGCACAGGTGGAGTATGCCACGCTGCGCTCTTCCAACAGCCACCGCGTGTGGGCGGATCTGGAGCAGATCCCCACGAACCTGCAGTATGCGTTCATCTGCACCGAGGATAAGGACTTTTACAACGAGCCCGGCGTCAACTTCAAGCGCACCATCGGCGCAATGGTCAACGAATACCTGCTGCCCATCTACAGCTCCAAGCAGGGTGCATCCACGCTGGAGCAGCAGCTGATCAAGAACCTGACCGACGACAAGAGCGCCAGCGGCATTGAAGGCGCACTGCGCAAGCTGCGCGAGATCTACCGCGCCCTCTGCCTGAGCCGCAGCTATTCCAAGGAGACCATTCTGGAAGCGTACCTGAACACCATCAGCTTTACCGGCACCATTCAGGGCGTGCAGACTGCGGCCAACGAATACTTTAATAAGGATGTCAGCCAGCTGACCCTGTGGGAGTGTGCGACCATTGCGTCCATCACCAAAAACCCCACCAACTATAACCCCTACACCAACCCCGAAAACCTGATCAACCGCCGTAACTTCCTCATGTACAACATGTGGCAGCAGGGCGTGATCAGCGAAGAGGACTACCGCAACGCAGCGGCCCAGCCGCTGGTACTGGCCGAGGAAGAGGATACTAAGAAGAATTCTTCCGTTACCTCTTACTTTACCGATGCACTGTTCACCGAGCTGGTGCAGGACATCATGGACAAGGAAAACATTTCGGAATCCGAGGCACAGAAGCTGCTGTACACCGGCGGCTTTACCGTTGAGTCGACTGTGAACACCAAGGTGCAGTCCGCCATGGAAAACCTGATGCTCAACACGGACGATGCCTACTTCCCGGCCGGCTGGCATGAGGAAGAGGTGACCTCCATCTCGGACGACGATGTACAGGTGATGAACGAGGATGGTACGCCCAAGACCCGCACCGGCGACGACGGTACCGTTTATTATTACCGCAATGTGCGTACTCAGGCAGCCATGGTCACGCTGGACTATGACGGCAATGTGATCGCCATTGTGGGTGGTCTGGGCGAAAAGAACAAGAGCCTCTCGCTGAACCGTGCCTACAGTGTCACTCGTCAGACGGGTTCTACCATCAAGCCTATCGGTGCATATGCACTGGGTGTAGAGTATGGTCTGGTGAACTGGTCCACCATGCTCAACAACTCGCCCTTGTATCAGAAGCAGGATATGGTGATCCGCGATGAGGATTACTGCCGCAAGAACGGCCTGATGGGCCTTTCCGACAAGCAGCTGCGCGCTTATCCCAACGCATGGCGCAGCTGGCCCCGCAACTATGGCGGCAACTACGGCGACAACAGTGATGTGCCGCTGTGGAACGGTCTGGCCCGCTCGCTGAACACCATTGCGGTGCGTGTGGGTGATCTGGTGGGCGCAAGCAACATCTTCAATTTTGTGTACAACACCCTGCAGCTGAACACGCTGGACCCGGTAAACGATGTGGGTCTGGCGCAGATGGTCATGGGCAGTCAGACCCATGGCGTTACGCCCACGGCGCTGGCAGCTGCGTTCCAGATCTTCTACGATGGCCAGTACACCACCCCGCACCTGTATACCCGCGTGCTGGACCGTGACGGCAATATCTATCTGGAGAACAACTCCACCAGCTATCAGGCCCTGACCCCAGATACCGCTTATGTGATGAACCGCCTGCTGAAGAACGTTCTGTACTCCAGCGTGGGCACCGCCGGCGGCCGCTATCCCAACTCCAACGGCATGGAAGCCTTTGGCAAGACCGGTACCGCCAGCGACGAAAAGGATCTGTGGTTCGTGGGCGGCACGCCGTACTACGTTACCGCCGTGTGGTGGGGCTACGATGCACCCTATGATATGACCAAGACGCTGGGTAAGCAGCAAGCCAAGACCCGTACCTGTGTTATGGCGTGGAAGGCGCTGATGGAACAGGTGCAGGCAGACCTGCCGTATAAGGCATTCCCGACCTCTGCCGGTGTGGTGGAGCGCCGCTACTGCACCCAGAGCGGCCTGCTGGCAGGCGGCTCCTGCCCCAGTACCGCCGTGGGCTACTACCGCGCCGATGATCTGCCTGGTACCTGCAACTACTCCCATGCAGCAGCTCCTGCAGCGGCTGCACCTGCGGAGACTGCGGCACCGGAGCAGGCTGACATTCCTGCGGATACAGGTAATCAGGATACAGACTGATCTGTAGCCATATGAAGGACAAAAGGCGTACTATCGGCACCGGCGCGGGGTGAATCCGGCAAGGAAATACCGCGCTTGCCGCAGCAAAACTGGATAATCTGACAAAAACGCATCCGACCTCTTGCATTGCAGGGGGCCGGATGCTATTATATTCACTGCAAGAACACTTGTGTTTGTGAGGTGAACAAGTTGGAACGCCGCTTTTATCTGGTAGATGCGCAGGTGCTGCCTGAGGTTTTTCTCAAGGTGGTGCGCGCCAAGGAACTTCTGGCCAGTGGGGAGGCACGCAGCATTTCCGCTGCCACCCGCGCAGTCGATCTTTCGCGCAGCGCTTTTTATAAGTATAAGGACTGCATTTTTGACTCCGAGAATGGCCGTGAGGTGATCACCGTCATGGCTACTCTGCGGGACGAGACCGGTGCACTGCAGAGCCTGCTGGCCGGCATCAGCGCCGCAGGTGCAAGCATTGTGACCATCAACCAGTCCACACCGGAAAACGGTGCCGCACTGGTGGCAGTCACCATCCGCACCGATACCATGCAGATGACTCCCGAAGAGCTGACCGAAAAACTTTCGCGTCAGCGTATGGTGGTAGGCGTGCACTGCGGGTACAATCTGTAAGCAGTCTTCAGACAACGAGGGAGAACAACAATGGCTAAAATTGCAATTCTGGGCTTTGGCACGGTGGGCAGCGGCGTGTACGAGGTACTGTGCCGCAACGCTGCGGGTGTCTCCCGCCGTGCAGGTGAGCCGGTGGAGGTCAAGTACATCCTTGACCCGAAGGATTTTTCAAACCATCCGGATGCACACCTGTTTATAAAGAACTTCGATACCATTCTGGAAGACCCGGAGATCAAGGTGGTGGTGGAGACCATCGGCGGCACCCGCTTTGCGTATCCGTATGTAAAGGCCTGCCTTGAGAGCGGCCGCAGCGTATGCACCTCCAACAAGGAGATGGTGGCCACCTACGGCGCAGAGCTGCTGGGCCTTGCCAAAGAGCACGGCTGTGCCTTCCTGTTCGAGGCTTCTGTGGGCGGCGGTACGCCCATCATCACCCCGATGCACCAGTGTCTGGCGGCAAACGTCATCACCGAGGTGGAGGGCATCGTGAATGGCACCACCAACTTCATGCTCACCAAGATGGTGCGCGAAAATCTGGGCTTTGACGATGCGCTGAAGATCGCGCAAGAGCTGGGCTACGCCGAGACGAAGGACCCCAGCGACGATGTGGACGGCCGTGATGCCTGCCGCAAGATCGCCATTCTGTCCTCGCTGGTGTGCGGCCATCAGATCTACCCCCAGAACATTCCCACCCGCGGCATCCGTGCCATTACCACGGCAGATGTGGAAGCAGCGGAAAAGCTGGGCTGTGTGATCAAGCTGATCGCATGGATGAAGCGCGGCAAGGACGGCAGCGTGGCTGCCGGTGTGGAGCCGTGTCTGGTGCCCAAGGCAAACCAGCTGGCCAGCGTGGACGATGTGTTCAATGCAGTGCTGGTCAAGGGCGATATGCTGGGCGACGTGGTGTTCTACGGCAAGGGCGCAGGCAAGCTGCCCACCGCCAGCGCCGTGGTGGCCGACGTTGTGGATGCCCTGAAGCATGGCTCCAAGGTGCACGACAGCCTGTTCTGGCAGCCTGCTGAGCCGGTGGAGGGAATGCTCACCGACCCGGCTCCTGCTGCATATTATGTGCGTGTAGCAGGCATTGCTCCGGCGGTGGTGGAAGCCATCTACGGCTATGGCAGGGTGGTGGACGAACGCTACGAAGGCTGCGCTTACTTTGTGGAGCGAGCCGACGAAAAGGCACTGGCCGAAGCAGCCCGCAAGGTGGAAGCCGTGGGCGGCAGCGTGAAGCTGGTGCTCAAGCGTCTGCCGGAAGAAAACTGATAACGGAATAAGGAAAGGTGCGGCGGCTATGAAGATCAAGGTTTCTGTCCCGGCCACCAGTGCAAACATCGGCTCCGGCTTTGATGCGCTGGGTCTGGCGGTGACGCTGTATAATACGGTCACCTTTGAAGAGAGCGAAGTGCTGGATATCTCGTCTGCGGACGGTACCCGCATCCCGCGCGGTGAATCGAACCTCGTGTACCGTTCGGCAAAGGGGCTGTTTGAAAAAGTTGGCAAGCAGATCCCGCCCCTCAAGATCACCCAGACGAATCCCATCCCCATGGCGCGCGGCCTTGGTTCTTCCTCGGCCTGCATCATCGCGGGTCTGCTGGGTGCAAACCGGATGCTGGGCGATGTGCTCAACACGCAGGAGCTGCTCACGTTGGCCACCTCCATTGAGGGCCACCCGGATAACGTGGCCCCGGCTCTTCTGGGCGGCCTGACCAGCAGCGTGTTTGAGGATGGCAAGGTGTACTCGGTCAAGCGCAATGTGGATGAAACGCTGTGCTTTGCCGCCATCGTGCCGGACTACAAGCTGCTGACGGAAGCCGCTCGTGCGGCCCTGCCCAAAGAAGTCTCCCACAAGGACGCGGTATATAACCTTTCGCGCGCTGCGCTGGTGCCCGCCGCCTTCTGCGAGGGCAGACACGACCTGCTGGCCATTGCCACCGAGGATAAGCTGCACCAGCCCTACCGTATGCCGCTGATGCCCGGCTCCAAGGAAGTGTTCGATATGGCACGCCTGTGCGGTGCAAAGGCTGTTTACGTTTCCGGTGCGGGCAGCACCGTGATGGCCGTAGCGGAAAAGGCGGAGGCCGAAAAGTTCTATTCCAAGCTGGAAAAGGGTCTGGAGCTGCTGGAAGGTCTGGACGGATGTGAAGCATTTACATTGCTGCGTTTGGATGCCGATAACACCGGCGCAACGGTGGAATGATAAATGGGTAAGGGAAGTGCAAGGCGCTGCTGACCGCTTCCGCCCGGTGTACCCCTTTTGACAAAGGGACAAAAAGAGGAGAGTGACAAGATATGGCGTTGATCGTACAGAAGTTCGGCGGTTCTTCGGTGAAGGACCGTGACCGTATCTTCAACGTGGCACGCATTGTGGCAAACACCCACAACGCGGGCAATGACGTAGTTGTGGTGGTGTCCGCTCAGGGCGATACCACCGATGACCTGATCGCCAAGGCTGGGGAGATCACCCACAACCCTTCGGCCCGTGAAATGGATATGCTGCTGGCTAGCGGCGAGCAGATCAGCATTTCGCTGCTGGCCATGGCACTGAATGAGCTGGGCTGCCATGCCATCAGCCTGACCGGCTGGCAGGCTGGCTTCCGCACCGACCGCGCCTATACCAAGGCGCGCATCACCCGCTTGGAGACAGAGCGCATCTCTTCTGAGCTGGAGCGCAACCGTGTGGTCGTTGTGGCGGGCTTCCAGGGCCTGAACAAGATGGATGACATCACCACTCTGGGCCGCGGCGGCTCCGACACCAGCGCTGTTGCCATTGCAGCAGCCTTGCACGCAGACCGCTGCCAGATCTTTACCGATGTGGAAGGCGTTTACACGGCCGACCCGCGCAAGGTGCGCAACACCCGCAAGCTGGATGAGATCACCTTTGACGAGATGCTGGAGCTGGCATCTCTGGGTGCACAGGTGCTGAACAACCGCAGCGTGGAGCTGGCCAAAAAGTATAATGTGGAGCTGGAGGTGCTCTCCAGCCTGAATCCCGTGCCCGGTACGGTGGTCAAGGAGGTTACAAAAGACATGGAAGGTATGCTGATCAAGGGTGTCGCAAAAGACACTGATGTTGCTGTTATCACGATTCTGAACGTTCCCGATGAGCCGGGCATGAGCTTCAAGATCTTCGGTCTGCTGGCCCAGAAGAACATCAACGTGGACATCATCCTGCAGTCCACCGGCCGTGACGGCAAGAAGGATATCAGCTTTACCTGCTCTGAGGGCGAAGCCGATCTGGCCATGCGCGTGCTGAAGGAGAGCGCACACTTCAACGATGTGAGCGTGGACACCACCTGCGCCAAGGTCTCCATTGTGGGTGCCGGCATGCAGAGCCACAGCGGCGTTGCTTCCAAGATGTTTGAGGCACTGTCCAACAACAACATCAACATCAAGATGATCTCCACCAGCGAGATCAAGATCTCCTGCATCATCGACCGCGACGATGCCGACAAGGCTGTTTCTGCGATCCACGATATGCTGTTTGACTGATCTGTAAAAAAATGAATTTTGTGCGCTGTACAGTTTCTTTGGAAGCTGTACGGCGCTCTTTTTGTTGACGGCCTCGCCCTCTCAGTCGCTTACGCGACAGCTCTCCCAAAGGGAGAGCCTCTGGCGAAGAGAAAAACTTTCTGGTTCTGCCAAGGCCTCTCACTTTGGGAGAGGTGGACGCGAACAGTGTGAGCGGACGGAGAGGGCAAGGCCGCTGACGAGGACGGTCATACTTATTTTACACTTCCGGCGTTTACACAAAATGCAAAGGGGTGTATAATATACACTGTATCTGTGCGGCGCAGTGCGCTGCAAATTCTGCAAAAGGAGCTGCAACGCACCATGGAACCGACTGATAGAAATGCTGCAAAGCCCCGCCTGACCCGCGCTCAGTGGAAGCGCCGCAAGCGGCTGCGTCTGGCCCGCAACTGGGCCATTCTCATTCTCGTCTGCGCCGCCATTGTGGCGCTTATGACCAAAGGCATCCTCTGGCTGCTGCCAAAGGTGAACGCCATGCTTGCAGGACCGCAGAGCTTTGATGCGGCCAGCTACGATGGCACCGGCTACAGCTTTGATGCTGACGATGAGCGCTTTGTGCTGGTGAACACCAATCTGCCTTTTACCAAGGAACCCTCTCCGGCCCTTGCCGATGCCGATGAAGCCAGCGGTATCCAACTGGAAGCCGAAGCAGCTGCAGCCTACCAGAAAATGGCTGCGGCTGCGGCCGAGGACGGCGTTGCACTGGTGCTGACGGCAGGCTATCAAGACGCAGATGCCCGCAGCGCGGCCTATGAGACACAGAAGCAGCAGTATCTGGAAAAGGGCAAAACCGAGGAAGAAGCCGCCAGCCTTGCGGCAGATATCCAGCCGCCTGCGGAATGCAATGATCACGGCACCGGCTATGCGGCGGATATCCTCAGTACAGACTACCCGACCCGTGATACCGGCTTTGATACGACCCGCGCCTACGAGTGGCTCACCGCCTACGCCGCCGAATACGGCTTTATCCTGCGCTATCCGCAGGACAGGCAGGCTGCTACCGGCGTGGTGTTTGAGCCGTGGCACTGGCGGTATGTGGGCGTTGAAAATGCCCTTGCCATCCGTGCCAGCGGCTTGAGTCTGGAAGAATTTCTTGCCTTGCAGAAGGCATCATAAAAATAAAAGCTCCCTGTGAAAGCAGGGCGGAGGAACAAATTGGAACGTACTCTCATTGCGCCGGGTGTGCATCTTTCCTGTGACCCGGCGGAAAAATTCAACCGCTGCCGCATCAGCGTCCACTTTGCCTTTCCGGCAAAGCGGGAAACGGCCACAGCACATGCGCTGCTGCCGCTGGTGCTGGAGCGCGGCTATGCCGACTGCCCGGATATGACCCGCCTGACCAAAAAGCTGGCCAAGCTCTACGGTGCAGACCTCACAGTGGATGCCCGGCCCATGGGCTGCAGCCACAACCTGTGTGTTAGTGTTACCGGTATCAAGGATCAGTTTGCGCTGGAAGGGGAGACCCTTACAAGGGAATATGCATCCATTGCACTGGGTGCGGCCTTTCACCCGTATTTTGTGGGCGGCACTTTTGATCCGGAAGCCGTGGGCATTGAAAAGCAGATGCTGAAAAAGGCGCTGGAAGATGAGATCAACGATAAGCGCCTTTACTGCCTGCATCAGGCCAACCGGGAATTCTTTGGCGACAGCCCGGCGGGTGTGCGGCAGGAGGGCTATCTGGAAGAGGTGGAAGGCCTGACACCGGAACAGCTTACCGCAGCCTATTACGAGATGCTGCGCACCGCCAACATTGAACTGCTTGTGCTGGGCTGCACGGCAGAGCAGACCGCTGCGGTAAAGGATGCACTGCTGGCAGAGCTTGCGGCAATTGACCGTGCACCGCTGCCGCTGGCGGAAAACATTGCCATGCCCCGCCGGGAGCCGGTGCACAAAACCGAAACCTATGATATGGTGCAGGCGAAGCTCTGTATGCTGTTCACGCTGGGCGAACCCATGCGCACCGAACAGCTGGCTGCTGTGCGCCTTGCCATGGCGCTGTACGGCGGCAGTGTGACCAGCCGCCTGTTCCTGAATGTGCGCGAGCGTGACCACCTGTGCTACTACTGCTCGTCCTCGTTCCAGAGCTTTACCGGAAGCATGGCTGTGAACAGCGGCGTGGAGCACGCCGACGCAGCCCGGGCAGAGCGGGCCATCTTGAAGGAACTGGCCGACCTGTGCGATGGCCCCATCACCGACGATGAATTTGAGGACTGCCGTCGGGGTCTGCTGAGCGGGATGCAGGGGGTAGAGGATACCTTGGGCGGCATCGAAACATGGTATTACATTGAAGTGCTGCGCGGCGGCGACCTGGCCAAGGTGCAGACACCCGCCGAAGCCCGCGCCGCTCTGCAGGCCGTGACCAAGGACGATGTGCGCGCCATCCTGCGCAAACTGACCCTCTCGGTCAGCTATCTGCTCACAAAGGAGGTGGCCGCTCGTGCCGCAGAATAACCAGACCCTGCTGGAAAAGACCGTGGCTGACCAGTGGCAGACCCTGCCCTCCGGACTGACCGTTATCGTGCGGCCCATGCCGGGTTATTCCAGCACCCATGTCATTTTTGCTACCCGCTTTGGCTCCATTGACCGGGATTTCCGGCTGGACGGCAAAGAGGTGCATCTGCCTGCAGGCGTGGCACACTTCCTCGAGCACAAGATGTTTGAAGATCAGGACGGCGATGCCTTTGCAAAGTATGCCAAGACCGGTGCCAATGCCAACGCATTTACCAGCTTTGACCGCACCTGCTACCTGTTCACTGCGACCCAGCAGCTGGACGAAAGCTTGGATGTGCTGCTGGGCATGGTGACTCATCCGTACTTTACCGAGCAGACCATCGCCAAGGAGCAGGGCATCATCGGACAGGAGATCAAAATGTATGATGACAGCCCGGACTGGCGGCTCATCACCGGCCTGTTCGAGTGCTTGTACCACGAGCATCCCATCCGCAGCGACATCGCGGGCACGGTGGAGAGCATTGCTGAGATCACGCCGGAGATGCTTTACGACAGCTGCAAAGCCTTCTATGCACCGGGCAATATGGTGCTGGCGGCTGCCGGCGACACTACCATGGAGCAGATCCTGGCTGCCTGTGAGCGCCACGGCCTGATGAGACCGCGCAGCACCGAAAGGGTGCAGCGGCTGTGGAAGCCGGAACCCATGACGCTGGCGGCAGCCCATAAGACCCTGAAAATGCCGGTGTCCAAGCCCTGCTTCGGCGTGGGCTTCAAGGAGAAGCCGTTGCCTCCGAACGATCTGCGCACTGAAGCGCTGTATGATCTGGTCCTGAGCTGCATCACAGGCGGCATGTCGCCGCTGTACCGCCGCCTGTACGACGGGGGCCTTGTGAACCCCGGCTTTGGAGGGGAAGTGCTGCGGGTAGACGGCTGCTGCTGCATCCTGTTCACCGGCGAGAGCGATGCCCCCGATGCCGTGAAGCAGATGCTGCTGGACGAGATCGCCCGCATCCGTGCCGCGGGTGTGGACCGGGAGATCTTTACCCTGTGCAAGAACGAAAAGTACGGCCAGCTGATCGAAAATCTGGAAAATGTGGAGGACTCGGCCAGCCAGATGGCAGATTTTGCCCTCTCCGGCCAGACGGTGGCGCAGCAGATCACCATGCTGGCAGGGCTGACTGCCGAGGATGCGGACGCTGCGCTGCAGCACATCCTCAGCACCGACCGCATGGCTGTGATGGATATTTTGCCAGATGGCACTGCGCCGCTGGCCGAGAACGAGGAGGAAGCAGAATGACAAATCTGGTGCAGTTCCCGGGGCTGGGCCTGAGCTTTGAGATCAACCGCGTGGCCCTTTCCATTGGCGGGTTCAATATTTACTGGTATGGCGTGTGCATTGCCTTTGGCATCTGTCTGGCGCTGGTATTTGCGTTCCGCCACAGCATCGAGTTCGGCGTGGACCCGGACAGCATGGTGGACGTGATCCTGATTGGCATCGTGCTGGGCATTGTCAGCGCCCGCGCCTACTATGTGGCCATGGCACCCTTTAAATACGAAAGCATCTGGGAGATGATTGCCATTCGGGATGGCGGCCTTGCCATCTACGGTGGCATCATCGGCGCCTTTCTGTTCGGTGGCTTGTCCTGCAAACGGCGGGGCGTGCCGGTGCTGCCCATGTTCGACCTGACCGCTATGGGCTTTCTGCTGGGACAAGGCTGCGGCCGCTGGGGCAACTTCTTCAATCAGGAGGCCTTTGGCTGCAACACCACCCTGCCGTGGGGCATGTTCAGCGAAACGACCCGCGCTTACCTGATGGGCAGCACAGTCACGGCCCAGAGCGGCGTGACCATTGACCCGAATCTGCCGGTGCATCCCACCTTCCTGTACGAAAGCATCTGGTGCTTCGTGGGCTTTCTCCTGCTGTTCCGTTACATTAAAAGGCGCAAGTTCAACGGTGACATTGCCCTGCGGTATATGATCTGGTACGGCGCGGGCCGCTTCTGGATCGAAGCCCTGCGCACCGACAGTCTGATGCTGGTGCCCTCCATTGGTCTGCGGGCATCCCAGCTGGTGGCAGGTATCGCTGTGGTAGTCGGTATGGCTGCGGAAATTTACTTTACCCACAAGTTCAAGGACAAGCCCCTGATGGTAAAGCTGGCAATGACGGCGGACAACGAAGCTGCAGTCAATAAGCTGAGCAAAGAAAAAGCTGTTATCGGTCTGATGACGGATGCAGATACTGAACTGCTGGCCTCCAGCCCGCGTAAGCTGTTCGTGGAGCGCACCGAAGCCTACAACGCGGAAGTAAAACGCACCATCGCGGAAAGCGGGAAGGCGAAACAATAAAAAATCTTTCGGAAAGAGGAAAAATCCTCTTGCATTTCCATCGTTTTTTTGCTATACTATTCTAGCCGCGTGGTGTGGGCGCCTGAAATGGCCCAGTGTAAGGGCCTGCCTTTACGACCAGCGAGTACAACGAAAAGGAATGAACAAAATGTACGCAATCATTGTTACCGGCGGTAAGCAGTACCGCGTGGAGCAGGGCGACATCGTCTACATCGAAAAGCTGGACGTTGAGGCCGACTCCGAAGTGAAGTTTGATCAGGTTCTCGCTATTGGCGAGGAGGGTTCTGTGAAGGTTGGCGCTCCCGTTGTTGAGGGTGCTACCGTTACTGCCAAGGTCATCAAGAATGGCAAGGGCAAGAAGCTGAACATCATCACCTATCGCGCAAAGAAGCACAGTGCTCGCCGTATGGGCCATCGTCAGCCCTTCACCAAGGTTGAGATCACTGCGATCAACGGCTAAGGAGGTAAATTACAATGGCACATAAAAAGGGCGTAGGCAGCACCAAGAACGGCCGCGATTCCGCAGCACAGCGTCTGGGCACCAAGCGTGCAGACGGTCAGTTCGTTCTGGCCGGCAACATCCTGGTTCGTCAGCGTGGCACCCACATCATGCCGGGTGAGAACGTTGGCAAGGGCAGCGATGACACCCTGTTTGCTCTGGTGGACGGTACCGTCCGTTTCGAGCGCGTGGGTAAAGACGGCAAGAAGTGCAGCGTCAAGCAGTAACTTCTTTCGGATAACTGCAAAACGTAGAGAGCCGGACCCTCGTGGCCCGGCTCTTTTTGATGAAGAATTCTCTTTTTGACTGTCTGGCAGAAACTCCCCCAGTCGCCTGTGGCGACAGCCCCCTCGGGGAGGGGGCCTTAAAGCCTCCCTCCTTGAGGGAGGTGGCATCGTGCAGCGATGCCGGAAGGAGTTCCCGGCAAGGGAAGGGGAATAAACGAACATATAAAACTAAGGAGGGGCTGTATGGCAGCACAAACCAACTTTATCGACATCGCCACGATATGGCTCCACGCGGGCAAGGGCGGCGACGGTGCGGTGAGCTTTCACCGTGAAAAATTCGTGGCCGCGGGCGGCCCGGACGGCGGCGACGGCGGCCGCGGCGGCGATATCATCTTTGTGGTGGACGATCACCTGACCACCCTGATGGATTTCCGCTATAAGCGCAAGTATGTGGCCCCGGAGGGTGGCAAGGGCGGTGCAAGCCTGTGCCACGGCAAAAACGCGGAGAACCTTGTCATCAAGGTGCCGCTGGGCACCGTCATCAAGGACGCCGAGAGCGGCCTTGTCATTGCGGACCTGTCCGACCACACCCCAGTCACCATTGCAAAGGGTGGCCGCGGCGGCTACGGCAATGCGCATTTTGCCACGCCCACCCGACAGATCCCCAAGTTTGCAAAGCCCGGTATGCCCGGCGAAGACATTCAGGTGACGCTGGAGCTGAAGCTGATCGCCGATGTGGGTCTGATCGGCTTCCCCAATGTGGGTAAGTCCACCCTCATTTCCACCATCAGCGCAGCCAAGCCCAAAATCGCAAACTACCACTTCACCACGCTGGTACCCACGCTGGGCGTTGTGTCCGTGGCGGAGGGCGCAAGCTTTGTCTGCGCCGACATCCCCGGCTTGATCGAGGGTGCCAGCGAGGGCATCGGTCTGGGACATGACTTCCTGCGCCATGTGGAGCGCTGCCGCCTGCTGCTGCATGTGGTGGATGTTTCTGGCAGCGAGTGCCGTGAACCCATTGAGGATTTTGAAAAGATCAACGAGGAGCTGGCAAAGTTCAGCCCTGTGCTGGCTGAGCGCCCGCAGATCGTCATTGGCAACAAGTGCGATCTGGCCACCGAGGAGCAGATCGAAGTTTTCCGCAAGTATGTGGAGGGCAAGGGCTTGACCTTTGTGCCCATCTCTGCCGCTACGATGCAGGGCGTGAAGGAACTGCCGGGCCTCGTGTATAACCGCCTGAAGGATATCCCGCCGGTGCCGGTGTTTGCTCCCGAGTACAAGAAGCCCGAACCCAAGGCCAACGACCGTGCGTTTGAGATCAAGCGCATGGAAGCCCATGTGTGGAGCGTGGAAGCCCCGTGGCTGGAATACATTCTGGCCGGCAGCAATGTGGACGACTACGAAAGCTTGCAGTTCTTCCAGCGCCAGCTGGGCGAGAGCGGCATTCTGGACGCTCTGGTGGCAAAGGGCGTGCAGGAGAACGATACCATTCTCATTGGCGATTACCAGTTCGATTATATCTTCTAAAATGGGAAACTGGCTCGCCCTCTCCGTCCGCTCGCTAAACTCGCGTCCACCTCTCCCAAAGGGAGAGGCCTTGGCAGTGCGGCAGACTTTCCGGTTTTGCCAAAGGCTCTCCCTTTGGGGGAGCTGCTGAGCGCAGCGAAGCTGAGAGGGCGAGGACGCTTTCCAGGGGAAAATTTTTTATGAACGAACCTGAAAAGATCGACCCGCGGGAGCTTAGCCCCTTGGCGCTGGCCTTTGTGGGCGACAGCGTGCTGGAACTGCTGGTGCGACAGCGTCTGGTGGAGCACCACCGCCTGTCTGCCGGAAAGCTCAACGCAGAAAAGGTCAAATATGTCTCGGCCCGGGCACAGTTCCGGGAGGAACAGCTGCTGGAGCCGCTGTTCACTGAGGACGAACTGGCCGTGTTCAAGCGGGGCCGCAACGCCAGCAAGGCCAGCGTGGCAAAGCACGCTTCCCCGGAGGAATACCGTGCTTCCACCGGCTTCGAGTGCCTGCTGGGCTGGCTGTATCTGAACGGTCAGCTGGGCCGTGTGCACGAGCTGTTTGAAACACTGTGGCAGCAGTTCGACCCCAACGAGACCTGAGAAGTTGCTTTCATAATCATTGCACACCGCCTGAACGGTCTTTTTGCTGCCATACTGCGTTGCTCTTCCTTGCAATCCATCAGGATTGCTGCGGAAAACCGCCTTGTCTGGCGGCAAAAAGCCGCGCCCATTCGGCGCACCCTGACTATAAAAACAACTTCTGACGCGAAAGCCCGCTGCTTTCCGCACTGGAAAACAGTGCCGGAGGGCAGCGGGCTTTGCGATTTGAGAAAGATCAGAGGTTCGCGCCCATGGTCCATCAGGCGCGAAGGGCAGCGTTAGCGGCTGTTTTTGGCGTTGCTGGAACGGTTGCTCGTGGAGTTCTTGGCGCTCTCATCGTCGGCACCCTTGGTGTACTGGTTGGGGTGCTTGTGCTCGTTGGTGGCGCTGTTGGTGGTCTGGTTGGACGTGCGGTTCGAGGTCTGATTCTTGCAGTTATTGCTGCGGTTTTCGGTTGCCATAGTGAATGATCTCCTTTCGGTTTTCCGTGCGGGGCGGTGTGCCCCTCACAAGACCTAGTTTGGCCGCAGACGGCGGCTTTATACATCCCACAGGAGGAATGCAGAATGCCCATGGAATATTTTGAACAGCGGGAGCGCGCTCTGCTGGGAGACCGGTTCGATGTCCTGTATGCAGCCCCGCAGGAAACGGCGGAGCGCGGCGTAACGGTGTCGGCCCTGCGCAGCTCACCGGAGCAGTTTGCCGCAAAAGCCGATTTCCCACTGGAAGCATCGCCCTTTTGCAAGGCGGCATTCGTGGTGCATCAGCCGGACTTTAAGCCCGGGCGGCATCCGTACTACCATGCGGGTGTGTTTTACTCGCAGGAGCCGTCGGCGTCCTCGGCAGCGCCGCTGCTGGGTGTGCGGCCCGGGATGCGCGTGCTGGACATGTGTGCAGCCCCCGGCGGCAAAAGCAGTCAGCTGGCGGCGGCATTGCAGGGGCGCGGCGTGCTGGTGAGCAACGAATATGTTGCGGCCCGTGCGGATATCCTGAAAAGCAATCTGGAACGCATGGGCGTGTCCAATGCGGTGGTGCTCAATGAGTCGCCCGCCCGCATTGCGGACGCTCTGCCGGAGTTTTTTGACCGCGTTCTGGTGGATGCACCCTGTTCCGGCGAGGGAATGTTCCGCAAGGAGCCGGTGGCCCGTCAGCAGCACTGTGAAGCGCTGGTGAAGCAGTGTGCTGAGCTGGGTGCAGAAATTCTGGACTGTGCAGCCGCTGTGCTGGCCCCGGGCGGGCAGCTGGTGTATTCCACCTGCACCTTTGCACCTGAGGAGGACGAGGGACAGGTGGCGGCATTCCTGCAGCGCCACCCGGAGTTCACCCTTGCGGATGCGCTTGGCAATGTGGACTACACCTTTGGCAGTGAGGGCGAAGCCAACCGCACCGGCGGTCTGCCGCTGGATGTGAGCAAGGTGCGCCGTATCTGGCCCTGTCAGGGCGGCGAGGGCCACTTTATGGCCCGGCTCGTCAAAGCTGGCACTCCGCGCGTTCTGCCCGCAGAGGGCGAGTACACTGCCGAAGAACAGCTCTGGCTGGCAGCAGCGGAAACTGCGGGCAAAAAGGCCAAGGGGAAGGGCGGCAAGCCTGCCAAGGCTGCGGATGCCCGTGCATCCCGCCGCGAGAATGTCCGTGCCTGCCGGGAAGCGGTGCAGGGTGAAAAGCGCAGCCGCGAAGCACAGGCAGGGGAGACAAGTCCTGCCCAGAGCCTTGCAGCATGGCACGCGTTTGCCGGGCAGTATTTCCCGGCGCTGGCAGACCGCCCGGCTGTGGTGCACGGCGGCGGTGTGCTGCTGCCGGTGCCGTTCCCGCAGACGAACCTGCATGTGCTGCGGGCGGGCGTATTTGTGGGCAGCGTGCAGAAAGGCCGCTTTGTGCCGGAGCACCATCTGTTCACGGCATTTGGCGCACAGTGTGTAAACCGCGAAGAACTCACTCTTGATGACCCGCGCTGCGTGGAGTATCTTTCCGGCCGTGAGGTGGAAGCCCGCATCGCTGCTGACGGCTGGTGCTGCGTGACGGTGGACGGCTGGCCGCTGGGCGGCGGCAAGGTGTCCGGCGGGCGGGTGAAAAACCATTATCCCAAGGCGCTGCGGCTGCTGTGAACGGGCAGAAAAAGCGCATTTTTCCGCGCAGAATGCTGAAAACCGGGCGGATAAGGCTTGAACGCTCTGCCCGGTTGTGCTACAATAATAGAGTTAGATTTTGTGTGCTGCCACAATGCGGGCGACCACAGCCCGTCTGCCCGCAGGCGGAGATTTGAGAATATACAGGAGGCTCTTTCCCATGTCTGGACATAGCAAATGGAACAATATTAAGCGCAAGAAGGAAAAGACCGATGGCGCAAAGGCAAAGGTCTTTACCAAGATCGGCCGCGAGATCAGCGTTGCCGTGCGTACCGGCGGCCCGAACCCTGCTTCCAACAGCAAGCTGGCTGACCTGATCGCCAAGGCAAAGCGCATGAGCGTGCCCAACGATAACATCCAGCGCATCATCAAGAAGGCCGAGGGCGGCGATAAGACCGAGTACGAAGCAATCACCTACGAAGGCTACGGCCCCGGCGGCGTTGCTGTCATGGTGGAGACCCTGACCGACAACCGCAACCGTACCGCTGCCGACCTGCGCCACTACTTCGACAAGAACGGCGGCAATCTGGGTGCTATGGGCTGCGTGGGCTTCCTGTTCAGCCAGAAGGGTGTCATTGACATCTCTCTGGAAGATAAGGATGCCGACGAGGCTATGATGGATGCTCTGGATGCTGGTGCCGAGGACTTCGATGCCAGCGAGGATGCAGCCGAGATCACCACTGATCCCGAGAACTACTCTGCTGTGGTCAAGGCCATGGAGGAGAAGGGCTACGAGATCCTCTCCGACGATCTGGCCATGGTGCCCATGACCACCACCCGCCTGACCGATCCCGACCAGCTGAAGCTGATGGGCAAGCTGCTGGATGCGCTGGAAGACAATGATGATGTCCAGAACGTCTGGCACAGCCTGGAGAACGAAGAGGATCTGCCGGAATAACCTTCCGCAAGGCTCTTTGCTCCTGAAATAAAACGATAAAAAGCCGCTTTTTGTGCTGTTTGGCACGAAAGGCGGCTTTTTTGTGCTGTGTTACGGGACTGAAAACGGCTTGGGACCTCCACTGAACAATAAAAATCCCCCGTCGGCAAGGCATACCGGCGGGGGAAAGGGGGAGAGCGTTTTTTAAAAGATTATTGCATGCTTGCAAGGAACCGCACAAAGCCTGCGCGGCCAGCCTCGTCCATTTTATAGACACCGGCATCGGCCAATACCTGAGCGAACACATGGCCCACCTCGTCCTGCAGGATGAGGTGCACGGTGTCGCCGTTCAGTTCCGGGTGACGGGCAAGAATATCCTCGGCCCACTCGGCGTGCTTCTGCAGTTCTTCCGGGTACTGGCTCACCGGGGTGCGGGCCACCAGTGCATCGGCCAGCTCAAACAGCTCCTTTTTCAGGCGGCTGGGCAGCACAGCAAGGCCCATGACCTCGATTAGGCCGATGTTTTCCTTTTTGATGTGATGCAGCTTTGCATGGGGATGGAACACGCCCAGCGGATGCTCCGGGGTGGTGATGTTGTTGCGCAGCACCAGATCCAGCTGATACTTGCCGTCCCGCATCCGGGCAATGGGGGTGATGGTGTTATGTGGCTCGCCGTCGGTCTCGGCAAAGATGAAGCATTTTTCATCCGAGTAGCCGCGCCATGCGGTCAGAATTTTATCGGCCAGCTCCACAAGACGGGCATCATCCTCGCTGGTCAGGCGGATGCAGCTCATGGGCCAGTGCACGATACCGGCATCCACATCCTCAAAACCGGGAAAGACCCATTTCTTCTCGACGGGAGCCTTTGCCATAGCGAATTCATAGTGGCCACCCTGGAAATGGTCGTGGCTGAGAATGCTGCCGCCCACGATGGGCAGGTCGGCGTTGCTGCCCACGAAATAGTGGGGGAACAGGCCCACGAAATCCAGCAGCTTGCGGAAGGTAGCACGCTCGATCTTCATGGGAGTGTGCTGGTTGTTGAACACGATGCAGTGCTCGTTGTAGTAGACATAGGGGCTGTACTGCAGGTTCCAAGCGCTGTCATTGATGGTGAGAGGGATGATGCGGTGATTCTCGCGGGCGGGATGGTTCATGCGGCCTGCATAGCCTTCGTTCTCGGCGCAGAGCTGGCACTTGGGGTAGGCGCTCTGGGGAGCCAGTTTGGCGGCGGCAATGGCCTTAGGGTCTTTTTCGGGCTTCGAGAGGTTGATGGTGATATCCAGATCGCCGTAGGGGGTCTTGGTGACCCATTTCAGGTCGCGCTTGATGCGGTAGCGGCGGATATAATCGGTGTCCTGACTGAATTTATAGAACCAGTCGGTCGCGGCCTGAGGGCCTTCGCTTTCGTAGCGCTCCTCGAAATTGGCGCGCACGATGCTGGGCCGCGGGGTCAATACGCCCATGAGCTTTGTGTCGAACAGGTCGCGGGCGGTGGAGTTGTCCTCGCACACACCGCGGGCAACGGCATCATCTACCAGCGTTTTGAGGATGCTTTCCAGATCGGTATAGCACACCTCGCCCTCCGGCGCGGTAAAGTCGTCCAGCTGCATGGTCATAAGCAGCTGGTTGCGGATGTAAATTTCATCATCGGGCAGGATGAGCCCGGTGTCCAGCCCGTAATTCACGAGCTGCTGAATGGCGGTAGAGATCACAGCACTGCGCCTCCTTCCGGGCGGATGCTCAGCACATGGCAGCGGCCCTCACCAAGGATGGCTTCCATGTGGGCCTTGAAGTCGGCCATCATTTCCACCGGCACAAAGGCCTGAGCCGTACCGGCAAAGCCGCCGCCGTGCACGCGCACAGCGCCCTTGCCGTTCAGATAATGCTTGGCAGCTGCAATGGTCACGCCCATCTCCTGATGCTCCTTGTAACCGGCGGGGATCACGTTCTGCAGGTATTCCCAGCTGCTGTGGCCGGACTCGTTGACCAGACGCAGGAAAGTGTCAAAATCGCCCTCGCGCAGGGCAGCTACCTGTTTTGCCACACGGTCGTTATCGGCATAGATATGGAAGGCGCGCAGCACAGCACGGTCGCCGCACTGCTTGCGGCACTCCGGAAGCTTTGCAAGGAAGGTCTCGAACGGCACATCCCGCAGCACTTCGCCGCCGCACACAGCAGCCACAGCGCGGCACTCGGCGGGCACAGCGGCATATTCGTCGGTCAGGTCGGCATGATCTGCGCAGGAATCCAGAATGCACAGGGCAAGGCCTGCCTTGGAGAAATCCACGGCCACCGGCTCCACATCCGGGTGGGCAGGGTCCGCAAAATCAATGGTAATAATGTTGCCAACGCTGGAAGCCATCTGATCCATCAGGCCGCAGGGCTTGCCAAAGTAGACGTTCTCTGCCCACTGGCCGATCTGCGCGATCTCGATGGGGGAGACTTTATCGGTCATGAAGCAGTCATTCAGGATCACGCCGATCAGCACTTCAAAGGCGGCGGAGGAAGAAACGCCGCTGCCCTTGGGCACGTTGGAGGAAATGTACATATCCAGACCGGCCAGCTTTGCGCCGCGCTGACGGAAGGCTTCGCATTCGCCGCGCAGCAGAGAGAGGGTAGTGTTTTCCTCTTCCTTGCGGGCAGCAAGGTCATCAAGGCCGATCACACACAGGTCGTAGCCTTCGCTCTGCACGCGCAGCTGGTTCAGGGTGTTGGGCGCGGCGGCAGCGATCATATCAATATTCACGCTGCCGGCCAGCACGCGGCCATGCTGGTGGTCGGTGTGGTTGCCGCCGATCTCGGTGCGGCCGGGGGCACTGTAAAGGCCAGCTTCAGCATGGGGGCCAAAGGTGGCATCCAGACCATTCAGAACAGCTTCGTAGCGGGCAGCCTGTGCAGGAGTTTCTTCGGGCGCACAGCAGTAAAGTGCTGCCAGCCGGGCAGCGTGAGCGCCGCTGGAAAGCTCCTGCTTCCATGCGGAAACAGATTTCATCATAGGATAATCCTCCTTTTGAGCGGGTTGAAACTGCGGTGCAGGGCCGCATACAGGATGCTCTGCACACTTCTGTCCTTATCATATAAAATCCGGACAGAAAAAACCATGTATTATTGTTGCATCTGGATGAAAAGTTGCAAAAAGACTGAAATTGGCGCACAGAGTGGAATTTGACGGTTGAAATAAAATTAGATATAAAACGGAAAAACCATTGGCAAAAATGCCTGCAAATCAACGGCTTTGCGTGGGACGGACGAGGCCTGCACAACATGGAGATTTGCGCTTTGAAAAAACAGGGAAAAAGCTCATGGGCCTTTTCCCTGTTTCCGAAAATATTATTTTGTAAACTCGTTTCCGGTCAGGCCGTCCATGTTCAGCATCCCTTCCAGCGCGGCCACATCTGCCGAAACGTCCAGCGCGTCGGACTGGAACAGCTTGTCCAGCTGATTTTCAAAGGCGGTCACCAGCAGGTCCATGCTGCGCTCGATGTTCTTTTTGGCATCGGCGATGTTTTCCCCCTGCACATCCTGCGCAGGAAGGCTGGCGTAAGTGTTCAGCAGCTTGAGGGCGGTGGGCAGATAGTAGTCCATGAATTTCTGCAGCTGAGCCTTTTTGCCGGGGTCCTGCTTTGCCAGCTCAAAGATGCGGGCACTGACCGCTTCCAGACGGCTGATCTTGGTGGTCATCACGGGGTCCGGGATGGCATCGTTGACCTGCCGCAGCTGCTGCAGAATGGCGGTATATTGGTCCGCTGGTGCGGTTTCTGGGGCGGGCGCAGGCTTCGGTTTCCGGGGCGGCTGGGGAGCCGCGCCGCGCACTACCAGAGTATTGGTGCGGTTATCAATGTAAGCATCTGCACCGAAGTAACCGTGGGAAATAGCACTTTCCACCACGGTGCGGCCCTTTGCGGCATCGATGCCCGCGGCAGCAAACAGCTCGTCCAGCGGAATATTGTCGCGGTCGCCTGCGATCTTGTCCAACAGGCGTTCCAGCTTGCGGGTACGATCCATGCGCAGGCCGGTCCACAGTGCGCCGGCTCCGCCAATGGTCGTGGCCAATGCAGGGAGCAGATCGTCAAAGTCCGGAAAGTCGAACAGGCAGTCGATCAGTTCCTCCGCACCGGTAAACAGGAAGATAGCACCCAGAATGGTGCAGATCACGGCAATGGTCTTGTGCCAGTTTTGAGCGTCCTTCTGCTCTTTGGTGGGAACATCGTGGCCGTAGGCTGGCTCGTTTTCCTGCTGGGGGGCCGTCTGCGCAGATGCGGGGCCGAGGTCGGAACGATAGTCTGCCTGCGCCTGCGCAGCAGCCGTTTCCTCTTTTTCGGCGTTTTTATCGATGCTTTTTAAGATGAACAGCAGCACGCCCAGCGGTGCCGACATGGCAAACACAATAAAGATGGCAATGGTGGGAATGTGGGCAAAATAATGTTTTTTGGGCTGCATGAGCAAAAACCTCTCAATTTATCCTGACTGTCCGGAAAAAGAACAGAAAAAGACCGCGTTCCACTCTATTATAGCGGAGCACGGCCTTTTTGTTAAGGGGGAAATATTGATGTGCGTGGAAGCAGCAGGGGAGTAAGTCTGCTGCCTGCCGGAAAAAGTTACTTCATCAGGCTGCAGACGGCCTCGGCGTAGGCGGCGGGATCATCCACCGGCAGGCCTTCGATCAGCTGAGCCTGTGCGTACAGCAGAGCACTGTACTTCTTGAGCTTGTCGGTGTCACCGGCCTCCTGTGCGGCCTTGAGCACGGCAAACACGGGGTGGTTGACATTCAGTTCCAGAACCTTATCGCTCTTTACGCCTTCGCTGCCGGGCTGCTTGGACAGCACCTTTTCCATCTCAATGGACAGCGGGCCGTCAGCACTCAGGCACACAGGGTGATCCTTCAGGCGGGTAGAGACCTTGACCTCTTTCACCTTGCCGTCCAGAGCGTCCTTCATGGCATCGAACAGGTTCTTGTTCTCAGCGGTAGCGTCCTCGGCGGCCTTCTTCTCTTCCTCGGTCTCAAGGCCCAGATCACCGCTGTTGACGTTCTTGAACTCCACGGTGCTATCCTTGCCTTCGGCATCCTTGCGGGGATAGGTGCGCAGGATCTGCAGGCAGAACTCATCCACGTCCTCGGTCAGCAGCAGGACGTCATAGCCCTTATCCATGACCAGCTCAGCGGCGGGCAGCTTTGCCAGACGGTCGGTAGAATCACCGGCAGCAAAGTAGATATACTTCTGCTCAGCGGGCATCTTGTCCACATACTCCTGCAGAGTGACCATCTTCTGCTCCTTGGCGGACCAGAACAGCAGCAGGTCGCGAAGCAGCTCGGCGTGCATGCCGTAGTCGGAGTAAGCACCGAACTTGATCTGACGGCCGAACTCTTTCCAGAATTCCTCGTACTTCTCGCGGTCATTGGCCAGCATGGCGTGCAGCTCGTTCTTGATCTTTTTCTCCAGAGCGTTGTGGATCAGCTTGAGCTGGTTGTCCTTCTGCAGCATCTCGCGGCTGATGTTCAGGCTCAGATCCTGACTGTCCACAATGCCCTTGACGAAGCTGAAGTAATCGGGCAGCAGGTCGGCGCACTTCTCCATAATGAGCACGCCGGATGCGTACAGGGCCAGACCCTTTTCATAATCCTTGGTGTAGAAGTCGTAGGGACGGTGGCTGGGCACGAACAGCAGGGCATTATAATTTGCAGTGCCCTCGGTGCGGCTGACGATGACGCGGGCGGGGTCGGTATAATCACCAAACTTTTCCTTATAGAAGTTCGCGTACTCCTCGTCGGTCACTTCGCTCTTCTGCTTTTTCCAGATGGGCACCATGCTGTTCAGAGTTTCCAGCTCGGTGTAAGTCTCCCATTCGGGCTTATAGTCCTCCGGCTTGGGATCGGGTTCCGGCTTCTGGCGCTCGTGCTGGCGCTCCATCTGGATGGGATAGCGCACATAGTCGCTGTACTTCTTCACGATGGCCACGATGCCGTATTCATCGAGGAAGTTGTCGTAGTGGTCCGTCTCAGTATCCGGCTTGATGTGCAGGATGATCTGGGTGCCTGCAGTGTCCTTCTGGGCGGGGGTCATTTCGTAGCCGTCCACACCGGAGGACTCCCACTGCCATGCTTCATCCGAGCCATAAGCCTTGGAAATGACGGTGACTTTATCGGCTACCATGAAGGAAGAGTAGAAGCCGACACCAAACTGGCCGATGATATCGATGTTCTCGTCCTTGTTATCCTTCTTGAAATCCAGAGAACCGGAGTGAGCAATGGTGCCCAGATTCTGCTCAAGTTCCTCTTTGGTCATGCCGATGCCGTTATCCTCAATGGTCAGGATGCGGTTCTCCTTATCGCGGGTGATGAGGATACGGAAATCGCCATTGTTCATGCCCACAGAAGGATCGGTCAGGCTCTTATAATAGAGCTTATCGATGGCATCCGATGCGTTGGAGATCAGCTCGCGCAGGAAAATTTCCTTATTGGTGTAGATGGAGTTGATCATCATATCCATCAGCTTTTTGCTTTCAGCCTGAAATTCTTTCTTAGCCATAATGCAAAACCTCTTTTTATCTGTATTCGATACCAAGCACTCGGAAGAGAATATTACTTTTGAATGCTTAGCACTCGTAACTTTCGAGTGCTAATATACACCGACAAAAAGCAAAAATCAAGAGCTTTCATAAAAAGTTTAAAAAATGGTTCGTTTTGTGCTATAATGAACCGCAAAGGATGCTGTAAAAGGAGGAAATATCATGCAGCTGAAGCAGCTGGAACTGGCCGGCGGTGGGACGCTGACCGTTTATCTGCGTGATTGCTGTGAGCGGATGCCGAATGTGCTTGACCGGCCATTGGTGCTGGTGGTGCCCGGCGGCGGCTATACCCATGTGAGTGCCCGCGAGGGCGACCCGGTGGCGCTGCAGTTTGCGGCGGCGGGGTACCACACCGCTGTGCTGGACTACGCCATCTGCGAAAAGGCAAAGGACTACATGCCGCTGCGCCAGCTGGCCGAGGCGATCGGTCTTGTGCGGCAGCACGCGGCCCAGTGGCATATCCTGCCGGAAAAAATTGCCGTGTGCGGCTTTTCAGCGGGCGGCCACCTGGCCCTTTCCGGTGCTGTGCTGGACATTCCCGGCGAAGCGGCCCAGCCCCGGCCCAATGCGGTCATTCTGGGCTATCCGGTGGTCACGGCAGGGCAGTATGCCCACCGCGGCAGCTTTGTGCAGCTGGCGGGCAGCGCCGACCCGGCGGCACAGCAGGTGTTCGGGCTGGAGGATAAGATCACGCCGCAGATGCCGCCGGTGTTCGTATGGACCACCATGGAGGATGCCGCCGTTCCGGTGGAGAACACCCTGATGCTGGTGAACGCTCTGCACCGGGCGGGTGTGCCCTGCGAGGCGCATCTGTTTGAAAAGGGGGTGCACGGTACCAGCATCAGCACGGCAGAGGTGGACCAGCCCAGCCGCCACCGGCATCACTGGGTGGAACTGGCAGTGGAATGGCTGGGAGACACTTTTGCCTTTTCCGTCTGTTAAGTCTGGATATATTTGAACGAACCTACAAAAAATTCACAATTAAACTGTTGACTTGCATAAGCCTTTGACGTATACTGGTCAGCAGGGACAAACTGAAGGAAGAAGGAAATACCTATGGTTATGGACCCGACTCTGCCGCGCATCTCTGTGCGCGACCTGATGATGCAGGCTTTTCTCACCGGATGGGAGCTTTCGGACAAGACGGTCTCGCAGGACGAATACCTGCAAAGCTCTATTCAGGTGATCGAAATGCTGCAGGTGGAACCGGAAAACCTTTATGCCGAAGAAGGCCTTGGCCTGCCGGACGGCGAAGAGGTGGATCATCTGGACGACTGGCTGCGTGCCGACGGCCAGTGGCTGTACTACGGTGTAGAGGAAGAAAATTTCTTCCTGATCCAGTGGTACCCGGACGAAGCCGCCGCAAAGGCAAAACTGGCCCAGCTGGAAGAACTGGGCGACGGCAAGCAGTATCTGGTAGATTTTTCTCTCAAGCGGGAGAACCCTTCCAGTGCAGAGAACTTCGGTAATTCCAATCCGGTCCAGCTCCGCTCCTGAAAACATCACCTTAAAGCGAAAGGAAATTTTGCAGCATGCAGCTTTCTGAGATCGAGCGCGAACAGCTTTATACCATCGTAGAAAAATATGATCATCACCCGGATGTGCAGCGGATGCGGGAGTACATCCAGCACGGTTCTGTCACCACCTACCAGCATTGCAAGAATGTGGCGCTGGTGAGCTTTTGGCTCAACCGCCGTCTGCATCTGCACGCTGACGAGACCTCGCTGGCAGTGGGTGCCCTGCTGCATGATTTTTATCTGTACGACTGGCACACCACCGGTACCTTTCACGGCCTGCGCCGCCTGTTTGAGATGCACGGCTTCTCCCATCCGGGTTATGCCTGCGTCAATGCAAAGCGGGTGTTCAGCATTACCAGAAAGGAACAGAGCATCATTGCAAGCCACATGTGGCCGCTGACCTTCCGTCATGTGCCCACCTGCCGCGAAGCAGTCATCGTCTGTCTGGCCGATAAGTACTGCGCTGTGGTAGAAAGCATGTTCCAGCGTTCCCGCGCCGGTGCTGTGGTGGACGGCAGCGTGGACATCGACGGCGAAGAGTGGTAAGCCTGTTTTTACCTTTATCATTTTATCAATGGACAAAAAAGAACTCCGCACCTCACAGGGCGCGGAGTTCTTTTGTATCTTACAGCTTTTTATAGCCTTCCGGTTCATTGGCAGCAGCGCGGTATTCCATTAAGAATGTGTCCAGCCAGCGGCCGTGACAGTCGCGGGCAATGCGTTCCCGGCGGCCCACTAAGCGAAAGCCGCATTTTGTGTGCAGGGCGCGGCTGGCAGCGTTGTCCTGCAGCACGGTGGACTGCAGTGTCCAGTAGCCGGCCTTTTCTGCCTGATGGCACAGCTCGGTCAGCAGGTGATAGCCAAGGCCATGGCCCCGGAACTGCTCACCCACGTAAATGCTCACCTCGGCAACGCCGCGGTAGCACCAGCGCGGGTCCACCCGGCGCAACGCCGTCCACCCGGCGATCACGCCGTCGGCCAACAGTACCAGTCGGCATTCTTTTGCGTGGGAAGCATCCCACGCAGAATACGGCGGACAGGTGGTCTGAAAAGTGGCATGTTCTGTAGCAATGCCCTCTAAATAGATTCTGGAAACAGCGCTCCAGTCTTCCGGCTCCATGGGCCGGATCTCGATTTTGCTCATATTTCGATCCCGGCAGAAAGTGCATAGCTTTCCGCGCCCTCAACTCTCAAAAATATCCGGCTCCAGTATAGCAGAATTTGCGGTGCGGTACAAGCGCCGTACTGCACAGAAATTTCTTTGACAAGCGGAAGGTTTGTGATACAATAAATCATAACAAAGAAAAGCACGGCAGGATACGCCGCTGCAGAACGGAGGATGTCCCAAAATGAAGTGGATCAGAACGGTGGTGTGCGCGCTGGGAATGCTGGCGTGCGTATCGCTTTCGGCATTTGCTGCAGAGTACGGCGAGCCGAACATCACAACAAAGACGACCATGAAAGAGCTGCGGGAGAACCCCAGCATCAAAGGCTCCGGCTACTATACCTACTGCAACGAATGGATCGAGGGCAGCACGCAGTACGATGATACGCCCATTGAGGGCTATGTAAGCTACGCGGCTGCCGAGGATGCCGCCGAAGGCATGAACCTTGTGATCGAAAACTACAACAGGGGCGTACAGATCACATGGCAGGTGTATACCCCGGAAGAAATTGCGGAAAATTCTTCTCTGGGCATGGTGCAGTTGTATTATTTCCCGGCTAAAACAGCCAACGCAAAGTACGCCATCGTGGTGCCCGGCAACGGCGGCAACACCACCGCAGAGCTGAACGAGGGTGCATCCATTGCCAACCAGCTGCACGAGCTGGGCTATGCGGCTTTTGTGCTGCGGTACCGCTCTTTCCTGAATGCATCCGACAATGCGCCACTGTACGATATTGCCAATGCCGTAAAGTACCTGACCGAAAATGCAGATCAGTTTGGCGTTCAGCGCGAAAACTATGCGCTGGTGGGCTTTTCTTCCGGCGGACACATCGTGGGCCTGATCGGCTCGGACAACGAAAAGTTCGGCTATAAGGCATTTGGCCTCCCACAGCCTGCAGCGCTGCTGCTGGGCTACCCCATCAACGATTTCTTTGAGGTGAAGCCGTTGTATCAGCTGGCCATTGACCCGCTGGTGTTTGGCTGGCGCTACTACTGGACCGATATTTCGGATGTGGTGAACGAAAACTTTACCCCTACCTATTTCTTCTACGGCAAAAATGATCTTTATATGCAGCGCATGTGCTACTCCCAGCAGGGGCCGCTGCTGGAGCGCAGGCTCCGGGAGAGCGGGGCTGTTTATGAGTGCCATGTGTACGAGAACGCACCCCACGCCATTGGTCCGGGCCGCCACACCGATGCGGACGGCTGGATCCGGCAGGCAACGGCATTCTGGGAAAAACAGTGCAAATAAAGAGATAAACGGGGGATTGCTGTGAGAAAACGATTGAGCACGGTGATGTTTGGTATTGGCCTGATGATCCTGCTGGCACAGCCGGCGTTTGCGGAGGAGCTTGGTCAGGCCAACATCACACCGCACACCAAAATGGCAGAGATCCGCTCCAACCCCAGCATTGTGGGTGCGGGCATCTACACCTACTCGCTGGATCAGGACCGTGTGCTGGACCGGATGTACTGGGACGCGCAGCCGCTGAGCCGCCTTTCCAATCACTGGACGGCACAGGATGCGGCGGATGGACTGAACTATCTGATCCGCACCTATAACGCTGGGCAGCGGGTGACCTTCCCGCTTTATACGGCGGAGGAGATCGCGCAGGATACCAGCCGGGACGGTGTGGAACTGTATTATCTGCCGGCAGAAGGGGCGCAGGCGAACCAGAAATATGCGCTGGTGATCGGCGGTAATGCGATCGTGGTCAGTGCGGAGATCCGCGAGGGCATTTCCACTGCATGGAACCTGCACGAAATGGGCTACCCGGTGTTCGTGCTGCGCTACCGCATCGGCATGAAGGCTTCCAACAATGCGCCGCTGCAGGATGTGGTCCGCGCGGTGCAATATATCACGGAACATGCAGGACAGTTTGGCGTGCAGGCGGAGGATTATGCCATTGTAAGCTATTCCTCAGGCGGGCAGATCGCCGGACTGTTCGGCACCGACGCGGTGGGCTACAAAAATTACGGCCTGCCAAAGCCCGGTGCCATGCTGCTGGGCTACCCGGTAAACACCTTTCTGGAGTTCAAACCGGTCTATAATATCCTGCTGGACCCCGGCGTGTGCAAGCAGCGGTATTATAAAATGACATTGTCTGATTACATCACACCGGATTACCCGCCTACCTATCACTGGTACGGCAAAAACGACATGACCCTTATGACCATGTGCTGGTCGGCGCAGGGGCCTGTGCTGGAAAAGGCACTGGCCCGCAACCATGTGACGCATATCTACCATGTGTATGATGATGCTCCCCATGCAGTGGCCGCAGGCAAGGACACCGATGCAGAGGGCTGGCTGAATGAAGCAGTTGCCTTCTGGGAGGAACAGGTCGGCTGAAAAGGAGATACTGAGTTGAAACACAGGATATGCACCGCAGCAGCCTGTATCTGTCTGCTGATGATGATGGCGCTGCCTGCATTTGCAGCAGAGTATGGCGAGCCGGATATCACGCCGCAGACCACCATGGGCGAGATCCGCTCGAACCCCAGCATCCTTGGCGCAGGCGTTTGGACCTATTCCAAGGAGCAGAACCTGCCCGGCACTGAGGACTGGTGCAATGACCAGACGCTGGAAAAATATGTGAGCAGCTATGTGGCACAGGATTGTGCCGATGGTCTGAACCTGCTTATCCGCAATTACAATGCGGGCGTGCAGATCACCTATAAGCTCTACTCGGAGCAGGAGATCGCCGAGGACAGCTCCCGCAACAATGTGGAGTTCTATTACTACCCGGCCAGCACGCCGGATGCAAAGTATGCGCTGGTGCTCTCCGGCAACATCCTCAACCGCACGGCGGAGTTAAAGGAGTGCATCTCCACAGCTTACCAGCTGCACCAGAAAGGCTATGCGGTGTTCGTGATGCGCTACCGCGCCTACCCGGATAACGACAACAACGGACCCATGGAGGACATTGCACGGGCGGTGAAGTACATCACCGGCCACGCACAGCAGTTCGGCGTGCAGACGGAAAGCTACGCCCTGATCGGCTATTCTTCCGGCGGACATCTGGCGGGCCTGTTTGCATCGGACGCTCTGGGCTATAAAAACTATGGCCTGCCCAAGCCCGGCGCAGTGATCCTGGCGTATCCCATCGTGCAGTTTGCCGAGATCACACCGATCTACCGTGTGGGCACCGACCCCTTTGTGTGCGGCCGGTTCTACTATGAATACAGCCTTGCCGACCTGATCACAGAGGACTATCCGCCGGTGTACTTCTGGTATGGCAGGGATGACCTGACCTTGAACCTGCTGTGCTGGCCGCTGCAGGGGCCAGCCCTCAGCAAGGCACTGGCCGCGCATGGCGTACCTTACAAAGAAGTGGTATATGACCACGCAGCCCATGGCATCAGCCTTGGCCGCGGCACGGCTGCGGATGGATGGCTGGATGAAGCCGCTGCCTTCTGGGAAGAGCAGACAAAATAATATAAAGTACGCAGATCCGGGCTTTGCAGCTGCACAGCCCGGATTTTGCAATAGGAGGCATTATGGAATTTTTAGCGTTTCTTTACACGGTGCTTCTGGTGGCCATCTGCCTGATGATGGCCCTGCTGCTGTACCGCTCGGCAAAGCCTGCCGCAAACCGGGACGATGCAGAACGGAAGGAATGGCTGCGTCAGCAGCTGGAAGCGCAGAACCGCCAGATGGACGCGAAGCTGGCAGAGATGGCGCAGCAGAACCTTGCCGCTATGGGCCACATCAGTGAAACACTGCAGGCTTCGGTGCAGAGTATGAGCACCGCCCTTGCCGCAGGGCAGGGCACCCAGCAGCAGACCATGGAGCAGCGCCTGCAGGGGCTGGAAGCCTCCAACGCCCGCAAGCTGGAAGAGATGCGCCGCACCCTTGCCGAGGGCATGACTGCCCTGCAGGCCCAGAACGCCCAGAAGCTGGACGAGATCCGCCATACTGTGGACGAGCAGCTGCAGGATGCCCTGCAAAAGCGGGTGACTGAGAGCTTCAAGGCGGTGAACGACCAGCTGGAACAGGTGTACAAGGGTCTTGGCGAAATGCAGAACCTTGCCGCTGATGTGGGCGGGCTGAAACAGGTGCTTTCCGGTGTGAAGACCCGCGGCATTCTGGGCGAGATCCAGCTGGGAGCCATTCTGGAAGAGATCCTTGCCCCGGAACAGTACGACACCAACGTGGCCACCATTCCGGGCAGTACCCAGCGGGTAGAGTACGCCATCCGGATGCCAGGCGCGGACGGCGGCACGGTCTGGCTGCCCATCGATTCCAAGTTCCCCGGCGATACCTATGCCCATCTGCAGGACGCGCAGACTTCCGGCGACGCGCAGGCTGTGGAGAACGCCCGCCACGCACTGGAATTGGTGCTGCGGGCCGAGGCCAAGGACATCCGGGAAAAATATGTGGAGCCGCCCTATACCACGGCCTTCGGCATCCTGTTCCTGCCCTTCGAGGGTTTGTATGCCGAGGTGGTGAACGCAGGCCTGCTGGAAGTGCTGCAGCGGGACTATCAGGTGAACATTGCAGGCCCCAGCACCATGGCAGCGCTGCTCAACAGCCTGCAGATGGGTTTCAAGACCCTTGCCATCCAGAAGCGTTCCGGTGAGGTATGGCAGCTGCTGGGCGCAGTAAAAACGGAGTTCGACAAGTTTGGGCAGGGACTTTCCAAGATGCAGCAGCGTCTGCGCCAGACCGACGAAGAGCTGGATAATCTCATTGGCGTGCGCAGCCGTGCCATCAGCCGCAAGCTGCGCGCGGTGCAGACCATGGACGAAAGCGCTGCTGCCGCTCTGCTGGAACTGGATGCTGAGCCGGGCAGGCCGGTAGCGGCAAAGCTGCCGGAAAATGGAGAAGAATAATATCTCTTGCGAAATTTATAACAATGTGCTATAATAGGAAATATTCTTAGAAATAATTGCTGCGTTCTGCGGCATATCATAAAAAGGAGACGGAAAGCTATGAGCATGAAGAAGATCAGTGAAGCCATTTTGGGTGTGGGCGTGGATGATACCACCATTGACCTGTTCGAGAGCCAGTATCCGGTGCCCACCGGCGTGAGCTATAATTCCTATGTCATTCTGGACGAAAAGACCGCCGTTCTGGATACGGTGGATGCCCGCGCTACCGAGCCGTGGCTGGAAAACCTGTCCGAAGCTCTGGCAGGCCGTAAGCCGGATTATCTGGTAGTCTCCCACATGGAGCCGGACCACGGTGCCAACATTGCAAAGCTGGCGGCACTCTACCCTGAGATGCAGGTGGTGGGCAACGCCAAGACCTTTTTGTATATGGACCAGTTCTTTGGCGCTGATGCTGTGGCAAAGGAGCGCCGCGTGGTGGTGAAGGACGGCGAGAGCCTGAGCCTTGGCACCCACACCCTGACCTTTGTGTTTGCCCCCATGGTGCACTGGCCGGAGGTCATGGTCAGCTATGAATCCACCGAAAAGGTGCTGTTCTCCGCGGATGGCTTCGGTCGCTTTGGCGCTGTGGCAAAGTTTGACGAAAAGGCCGACTGGGCCAGCGAAGCCCGCCGCTACTACCTGAACATCGTGGGGAAATACGGCCCGCAGGTGCAGGCGCTGCTGAAAAAGGCCGCGGCTCTGGACATCCAGACCATTTGCCCGCTGCACGGCCCGGTGCTGACCGGAGATCTGGGCAAGTACCTGAACTACTACGACATCTGGTCCAGCTACAAGCCTGAGGAGCCGGAAAAGATTCTTGTGGCAAGTGCTTCCATCCACGGCCACACCCGTGCAGCAGCCCACCTCATGGCAGAAAAGCTGCGTGCAAAGGGCGCGAAGGTCGTGGAGATGGACCTGACCCGCACCGATGTGTCCTATGCCGTCACCGAAGCCTTCCGCTGCGGAAAGATCGTGCTGGCCTGCGCCACCTACGACGGCTTCCTCTTCCCGCCGATGGAGAATCTGCTGACCCACCTCAAGACCAAGAGCTTCCAGAACCGCACGGTCGGCCTGATGGAGAATGGCACCTGGGCACCCATGGCCGCAAAGCTCATGCGCGCCGAGCTGGAAGGCATGAAGAACATCGCCGTGTGCGATACTGTGGTCACCATCCGCAGTGCTGCCAATGCTGCTGCCGAAGCGCAGATGGATGCACTGGCTGCAGAAATCGTGGCAAAATAAAGCACTCTGGAAAAAATACGCAAGATCCTCTGCCGACTGCCCGGCAGGGGATTTTTTTATTGAACCATGTGGAAGAGTTTGATATACTGAAAAGCAGAAGTTTATGGATGGAGGAATATCATGTCTGTAAAAATAAAAGCAGATATCAGACACTGGCTGCGGGAGTTGGATAAGAAATATTTCTTTGTGATGCTGGGCTTTGCGGTGATGGTCTATTTTCCGCTGATCAGCTTGAAGCTGACGAACACAGTGGATGGTCTGTGGACAACGGCTGAGTACATGGCGGGAGCATGGGAGCTTTCCAATGGGCGATGGTTCTGGCTGGTGACCAGTTTTCTGCGTTTCAGTCTGCAGCTAGAACCCATCAATGCGGTGGTGTGCTTGGTGCTGGTTTCTCTTGGCGTTACAAAACTTCATATGACCTTTAAAACTGTGCACGAGGGGAGGACATCTTGCCTTGACTGGCTCGCAGGATTATGCTATTTGGCTAATACCGTGATCGGGTGTTACCTCTCGTTTGCACATCAATCGGTCGAGTTTGGTTTGGCATTTTATTTGTCGGTGCTGGCAGCGGTCTGTGTGATCAGAAGCCGCAGCATTGCGGCAGGCGTTGCGCAGGGAGCATTTTTACTTGCGTTGAGTCTTGGACTCTATCAGACAGACCTTGCTTGCTTCTGCATGGTGCTGCTGGCGTGGTTTCTGGTGCTGTTGTTCCGAGGTGAAGAAGGGATAAAGCTCCGGTACTATATCGCAAAATGTCTGGGCAGTGCAGTGTGCGGCGCGGCGCTGTACTGGGGAATATTGCAGATTATTCTGAAGATTTCAGGTGTTGCAATGACGAATTATCAAGGCGGAGCTTCTACCTCGCCGCTGAATATGCTGAAAAGCCTGCCGCAGAGTATTGTAAAATGCTATGCCCAATTCTGGGACTACTTCTTTGGTGATACAGTACGCCATAATGTGCTGCAAAGCTTCGGGGGACTGTATGCGCTGGCGTTCCTTGTCGTGGGTGCAGCGCTTGTACGTCGGTTGGCAGTTGTTCTGCGCAGAAAGGATGCAGAAACGGCGTTTTACGCAGTGGCTGCGGTGCTGGTGATGCCGCTTGCCAGCGTGATCTTTCTGCTGGCAGCATCACAGGCAACGTTTTATATCCCAATGGCCGGAGGAACTGCGCTGTTCTTTCCGGTATGCTTCTGGCTGTTAGATTCTGCCCGGCCTGCATCTAACACAGAAACCTCAGGCAAAAACAAAGCTGGCAAGGTGGAAAAGGCTGCGCTTCTGCTGGCTGCGGCAGGCATTCTTTATGGCAGTGTCTTCATGTCGGCTATCGATCAGCAGGCGATGTATGAGGGACGCAAGGCAACAAAACAAATCGCGGACCTTGTGGCCGGTGAGCTGGTGGCAGAGGGCTATTATGATTTGCCGGAAAAACTGCCAGTGATGCTGGTAGGCCGCCCCAGTGCAAGCCCGCTGTTCCGGACACACGTCATCTATTGGGATGCGAACGACTACGCACAGGTGGGCCTTTTCGAAAAAGAAAATGCCGCCACAATGCGCTATTCATGGAATGCGGTGTTTCGTGACCTCACACCGATGCAGTTGGAGCTGTGCAGTGATGAGGTATATGACGAACTGATCCGGACAGAAGAAATCAAACGAATGCCGACATTCCCTGAGAAAGGCTCCATGCAGGAAATGGACGGCATATATGTGATCAAAATTTCAGAGGATTATCTGATCGATGAATAACAAATGAGCCTGAGAACATAAAACAGGACAGATGGAGAAAATAACGATGAAAGAAAAAATCGATGTACAGAAACCGGACGACCTTGGGCTGGATATATCGGATCTAAGATATTTTCTGGTGATGCTGCTGTTTTCGGCGGTAGTGTTTTTCCTGCTGATCAGCCAGCGGCTGACCAATACATTTGACGGATTGTGGAACAATACATGGTTCTTCGGCGGCTATTGGCAGGTAGTCACGGGCCGATGGCTCTGGCCGGTGATCGATGCGCTGCGGTTTGGCATCCAGACGGAACCTTTCAATTCATTGCTGACGCTTTCCATATCGGCGCTGGCTGTTACCCTACTTCGGAAGTTTTTTACAGAGAAGGATTCGGTCGTGACCTATCTGGCGGGTATGGCTGTTCTGGCCAGCACGGTCACTGGAATACAGCTGTCATATCGGTTTCAGTCGCCGGTGTTTGGCTGCTCATTTTTGTTTTCTGTTCTGGCGGCAGAGCGTGTGGTTCGTGCCGCAGATTTTAGAAAAGCGGTCGTACAGGGAGCACTGCTTCTGGTCATGAGCCTTGCATGCTATCAGACGAGCCTTGATAACTTTTGTCTGCTCCTGCTGGCATATCTTCTGCTGCTTCTGTTCCGCAATGTGGACAGAGAAAAGGTCCATGCCCACATTGGAAGAAGTCTTTGCAGCGCAGCTGCAGGAATGGTTTTGTATTTCCTGCTCACAAAGCTGATCGTATGGGCATGTGGATGGCAGATGGCAAGTTATAATGGAGGAGCGGATGTTTCGGTACTTTCTATACTGAAAAATCTGCCCAATGCCATTGCAGAGACCTACCAACTGTTTGGAGCTTACTTTTTTCAGAATTACTATCGGCATAACATTCTGCAGCCGGTGGGCTTTTTCGTTTTGGTATTTCTGGCGCTGAGCATCGGACTGCTGAACCGCTTCAGAAAAATGCTTCGCCGGAAAAATTGGGAATATATCCTTCTGGGAGTGGCAGCGCTGATCGCTTTGCCCATCATGTGCAATGCCATCATGCTGATCACAAGCGAGGCGGTCTGGCTTTTGCAGATGGGCGAAGGATTGAATCTGTTCGTGCCGGTATGTCTGCTGCTGCTTGAAGGGACGCGCACAAATCAGCCTATGGTAAAAAAGTATGTACGTGCTGCCCGGACAGGGGCTGTAGTACTTGCGGTTTTGGTCGTCTATGGCAATGTCTGCTCTGCCGTGATCGATCAGGAAGCTATGTATGAGGGAAGAAAAACACTCAAGAGCATGTCGGATCACATCGCGGACGACCTGATGAGCAGCGGATATTTTGACGATAACGAGCAGCTGCCGGTACTGTTTGTGGGCAGACCCAGCTCGAACTCCAGTTTTATGAAGAGGGAGTATTACCTCTATGCAAATCCGTATGCGCAGATGGGCCGCTTCTGGCTGAACGATTACTCGGCCAGAGCGTCTTGGAAAGCGGTTTTCAGGGATATTACTCCGGCAAAACTCAAGCATTGCTCGGTGGAACAGTACGGGGAACTGTACAGCAGAACAGAGCTGGAACAGATGCCAGTCTATCCGCAGGAAGGATATATCCAGCAGATCGACGGTGTGGTCGTGGTAAAAATTTCAGATGATTACAAAGTTGATAAAGAGTTTGCGCCACTGATCGACCTGGGAGAATTGTTTCAGCTCATAATGGATGACATAAACGATTCATAATGGCTGCGGCTTTGTGAAAAAACTCCACCGAACGCGATTTTTGCGGAAAGTGACTGCACAGCCCTTGCAAACTGTCCCGAAATGTGGTAACATAACTCTTGGTTATAAAACCTGAATACTCCCAAACGCAGCGACGGAGAGAGTAGGCATGGCGTACACGGCAAAGAGAGAAGCTTCACCGGCTGAGAGGGCTTCCGGGTGTATCTGTGCTGAAGTTCGCTCCTGAGCGGTCTGTGCGAAACAGCAGTAGTACAGAACGGCCACGCCCCGTTACGGCGTTCTGAGAGCCGCCCGGCATCTGTGCACGGGTGGAAACCGGGTGGTACCGCGGAGCTAAGAATCAACAGCTTCGTCCCTTTTGTCTGAGAAATCGGGCAGGGGACGGAGCTTTTTTGTTGCACTCCGCTCATCAACACGAAGAATAAAGGAGAGAACATCCATGCAAGCAATGATCGACGAGCTGGCAAAACAGGCCGCTGAAAGCCTTGGTCAGGTGTCCGGCAAGGAAACGCTGGCCTCCTTCTGGCAGGAGTACCTCAGCAAAAACGGCAAGATCCCTGCCCTGATGAAGAACCTGCGCACCGTTGCGCCGGAAGAACGCCCCGCTATGGGCAAGATCATCAATGAACTCAAGGCAAAGGTTCAGGCAGATTACGACGCTGCTGCAGAACAGGTGAAGCAGGCAGAGCTTGCTGCCCGCAATGCTGCGGAGACGGTGGATATCACCCTGCCCGCCAAGACCCGCTCTGTGGGCGGTCTGCACCCGCTGACCCTGATCACCAACCAGATCATCGACGTGTTCTCCGGCATGGGCTTTTCGGTGGGCACCTTCCCGGAGATCGAGGACGATGACCACAACTTTACCCGCCTGAACGTGCCCAAGGATCACCCGGCACGCGACATGCAGGACACCTTCTACCTGTCCGATGAGTTCCTGCTGCGTACCCAGACTTCCGGCGGCCAGATCCGCACCATGGACGTTCAGAAGCCGCCTATCAAGATCCTGATGCCCGGCCGTGTGTTCCGCTCCGACTCGGACGCTACCCACAGCCCCATGTTCCACCAGATGGAAGGTCTGGTCGTGGACAAGGGCATCACGCTGGGCGACCTGCAGGGCGCACTGAATACCTTCGTGCAGAAGCTGTTCGGCGCTGACACCCGCACCCGCCTGCGTCCCTCCTACTTCCCGTTCACCGAGCCCAGCGTGGAGGTGGACGTGAGCTGCTTCGAGTGCCACGGCAAGGGCTGCCCGCTGTGCAAGCACACCGGCTGGATCGAGGTGCTGGGCGGCGGCGTTGTCAACCGCAAGGTGCTTGAGAACTGCAATATCGACCCGGACGAGTATTCCGGCTTCGCCTTCGGCATCGGCATCGAGCGTATCGCCATGCTGAAGTATGGCATCAACAACATCGGCCTGATGTTCGAGAACAACCTGCAGTTCCTCAAGCAGTTCCACGAATAAGAGGGGAGAGAAGAGACAATGAAAGTACCTTTCAGCTGGTTAAAAGAATTTGTAGATATCGACGTTACTGCGCAGGAACTGGAGGAAAAGCTCTTCTCCTGCGGCTTTGAGGTCGAAGAGCTGATCCCGCTGGATGCCGGCATCAGCAAGGTGGTCGTCGGCAAGATCGTGGAGATGGAAAAGCAGGAGGGCACCCACCTGACCAAGTGTGTGGTGGACTGCGGCGACTACGGCCACGACATCCGCATCAGCACCGGTGCCGCCAACATGAAGCTGGGCGACTGCGTGCCTGCCGCTCTGGATGGCTCCACCCTGCCCGGCGGCATCAAGATCAAGGCCCGCAAGATGCAGGGCGTGGAGTCCAACGGTATGCTGTGCTCCGGCGAAGAGCTGGGCCTGAACGATGACCTGTTCCCGGGCTCTGAGGTCTACGGCCTACTCATCCTGCCCGAGGATTCTGTCCCCGGCACCGACATTGCCCCCGTGGTGGGTCTGGATGACTATATCTTTGATATCTCCATCACCGCCAACCGCCCGGACTGCCAGTCTGTTCTGGGCATCGCCCGTGAGGTGGCTGCCGTTTTGGGCAAGCCCCTGCACATGCCTGCCATGGACTACAAGACCGTCTGCGAGCCGGATGCGCCCATCACCGTCAAGGTGGAGGCACCGGACCTGTGCCCCCGCTACATGGCACACTATGTGCGCAACATCCGCATGGGCGAGTCTCCCCGCTGGATGAAGCGCCATCTGGCTCTGTGCGGCCTGCGCTCCATCAGCAATGTGGTGGATATCACCAACCACACCCTGCTGGAAATGGGTCAGCCCATGCACGCCTTTGATCTGAACAAGGTCGCCGGCCGCACCATCGATGTGCGCCGCGCCCATGCGGGCGAAAAGATCGTCACGCTGGATGAGAAGGAGTTCACTCTGAACCCCAACAATCTGGTCATCTGCGATGCCGAAAAGCCGGTGGCACTTGCCGGCATCATGGGCGGCGCAAACTCCGGCATGGATGAGAACACCACCAGCCTGCTGTTTGAGTGTGCCACCTTCGCCCGCGACTGCGTGCGTAAGACCAGCCGCGCTCTGGGCCAGAACAGCGACTCTTCTGCCCGCTACGAGAAGGGCGTGGACCGTCACTCTCCTGAACTGGGCCTTGCCCGTGCCCTGCACCTGATTCAGGAGCTGGACTGCGGCGACATCACCACGCTGGAATATGACCTGACCGACGGCCGCCCGCTGGAGCGCAAGCACATCGTGACCACCCCGGCCAAGATCTGCGGCGTGCTGGGCATCACCGTGCCGGATCAGACCATGATCGACATTCTGCGGCGTCTGGAGTTCACGGTGGATGTGCAGGCCGATGGCAGCTGGGACGTGTCCGCGCCCCTGTACCGCGAGGACGTGGAGAGCTTCCCGGATCTGGCCGAGGAGGTCATCCGTGAGTACGGCTACGACCACATCGTGCCCACCTTCCTGAACACCGCCTCCGTTACAAACGGCGGTCTGAACTACGACCAGAAGCAGCAGCTCAAGACCAAGCGTCTGCTGGCTGCGCAGGGCTTCTACGAGGCATCCACGCTGGCCTTCTACTCCAACGCCGAGTTGGATATGCTGCACATCCCGGCGGATGATGAAGCCCGCAAGGCCATCCGCATCCTGAACCCCATCAGCGAGAATTTGTCCATCATGCGCACCCTGCTGGCTCCCTCCATGCTGAACGTCATCGTGGACAACCTCAAGAAGGGCAACACGGAGGGCCGTCTGTTCGAGATGGCACCGGTGTATCTTGCCAAGGAACTGCCCATCAATGAGCATCCGCACGAGCGCCAGACCCTGTGTATCGGTGCCTTCGGCCCCGAAGAAGATTTCTTCACGGTCAAGGGTGCACTGGAAGCACTGGCAGCCGGCTTTGGCCTGAGCTTTGATTATAAGCGTGAGACAACCCCGTGGCTGCACCCCGGCATCAGCGCCGCTGTTTACTACGGTGACAAGCGTCTGGGCGTGTTCGGCAAGCTGTCCAACGAGATCAACGGCGAGCTGGAAATTGCAAAGGATCAGAAGGACAGCCAGAATATCTATCTGGGTGAGCTGGACTACGAGGCTCTGATGTCCTGCGTGGACGGTGAGCTGCGCTATCAGCCGCTCAGTCCCTACGCTGCTGTCAAGCGTGATCTGGCATTGCTCTGCGACGAAAAGACCACCTGCGGCGAGATCGAGGAGACCATCAAGAAGGCCAGCCCTCTGGTGGGTGAGATCAAGCTGTTCGATATCTACCGCGGCGCAAATCTCGGCGAGGGTAAGAAGAGCATGGCGTTCACCCTGTCTCTGTCCGACCCGAAAAAGGAAGTTTCCGCTGAGGAAGTGGAGCGCGTGGTCAAGAAGATCCTCGGCAACCTGAAGTTCAAGCTGGGCATCGAGATCCGCTAACTCTGTTATAGAAGTAATATAAGGCCGTCTGTGCAGGAATGTGCAGACGGCTTTTTGCGTAAAAAGAGAACGTTGAATACAAGAAAATGAACGTTTTTCAGCAGCGCAAGAAAAAAGATGAAAAAAGTTGTCAAAAAGTGTTGACAGAGAGCGGGAGGTGTGGTATTATACTTGAGCGCCAAGCGCTGAGGCAAAAGAATGACTTCCGAAG